>Ga0315551_10000344_pt1 | contig 37363 bp, 35 predicted proteins | sample SalMarSW160290MG_FD_203678 | JGI IMG/M metagenome (GOLD analysis project Ga0315551, IMG submission 203678) | Salt marsh sediment microbial communities from the Plum Island Ecosystem LTER, Massachusetts, United States - Salt Marsh Sediment SW1602-90 ...
TTACCGTAACTTTAGAGCCCTGATTGGGCCTTTTGCCCTAACGGTTCTTCCGATGATACTAATTTTGCTCGAACCGGACCTCGGTACTGTAATGCTGATGATGCCAATTTTGCTGACCATGTTGTTTGTGGCCGGGGCAAAAGTAAAACACCTGGTGATTATATTAATTTTGGCATTTTTGGTAAGCCCGCTGCTATGGCACAAGATGAGGCCTTACCAGAGAACCAGAATAAGCAGTGTGCTGCTGCAAAACAGCTGGATTCGCAACAAAGCCGAGCAATACCCGACTCTGGGCAAAATTCTTGTTGGCAGAAAATTCAGCTCAAAGCAATGGAAGAACGACTGGGGCTATCATTTGATTCGCTCAAAACACGCGGTTGCCTCCGGCGGAACGAATCACGCGAAAGGATATGGCTTTCGACAAGGACCATTTATCAAATACAATTTTCTTCCTGCAAGGCACAACGACTTCATATTCGCTATTATCGCGCACCAATGGGGCGTATGGGGCTGTCTCGGATTGTTAACACTTTTCGTTATTATTATCAGCTGTGGATTGGAAATCGCTGTCAGCAATACAGACCCGTTCGGCAGATTACTTGCGGTCGGTATAACAGCAATGTTTACAATTCAGGTCATCGTCAATGTCTGTATGACAATGGGCCTGATGCCGATTACAGGCCTGACTTTGCCATTAGTAAGCTACGGCGGCTCGAGCCTGCTGGTCAGTATGGCTTCTATAGGATTGTTAAATAATGTGGGGCGGTGCAGACCATTTAGCGTGGCGCCAAAAGTGTAAAGTGTCTAAAAACGGAAATATTAGAAATCAAATATCAAAATGTAAAATTTAAGGAAGTCATCGCCGCTTTGCGGCGATTCCACAATTTTGATTTTTAATCTTTGATTTTTGCATTCTTTTCAGCTTACTTTGAGGAACTAATGATAAAGGGCTTTAGACAAATTGCTTCTCTTACGGCGGTCAGCAGGATATTCGGATTCGCGCGGGACATAGCATACAGCCATTTCTTCGGCGCCAGCGCCCTGCTGGATGCGTGGGCCATTGCGTTTAAGATTCCCAATCTTGCCAGGAGATTGTTCGGTGAAGGAGCAGCATCGGCTTCATTGATTCCGGTATACAGCGAAGAACTCACAAAAAGACCCGAAGAGGCAAAACACCTGATTAATACCGTAGTAACCGTAGTATTTGTGCTGTTGGCAGTGATAGTTTTGATTGGCCAGGGAGCTATTTGGGCCTATTACAAATTCTTCAGCCCTACCAGCGAGACCAAGCTGATTTTATCCCTGATGTCAATTATGCTGCCCTACATGCTTCTGGTTTGTGTAGTAGCGATATTGGCTGGTACTCTCAATGTGCACAAACACTTTGCAACACCGGCTGCCGCCCCGATAGTGCTGAACATTTTCATCATCGCAAGTTTACTGCTAACCGGCTGGGCATTTCAAATCAAGCCGCAACAACAGGTCTTTTTCGTGGCTGTTGCTGTAGTCATTGCCGGGATTATGCAGATTGCGATACAGATTCCGCCGCTTCGTTCCGTCGGTGTTTCTATAAGGCCGGCGTGGCGGATTCATTCAGATAGCTTTAGAAAAATCATAATCCTGATGGGGCCGATGATATTGGGCCTGACGGTAACGCAGATAAATACCCTGGCCGACGACCTTATTGCGTGGTGGTTTTCCAGCTCAGCAGAAAAAGGGATGTCTTTCATACTGCTGGGTAAAGAAATAGCATATCCCCTGGCACGTGGCTCAGTATCACATCTATATTATGCCCAACGGCTATATCAACTGCCGTTAGGCGTGTTTGGAATATCACTGGCTACAGCAATTTTTCCGGTGATGAGCTCCTACGCAGCAAAGAAAGATTTCACAGGGCTATGCAGGACGGTCTCAAAAGGTCTACGCAGTTCTATCTTTATCGCGATACCTGCGGCCATAGGACTAATAGTGATAGCCAGGCCATTAATTTCGCTTGCTTTTGAGCATGGGCAATTCGGCCAGGTCCGTGACGACACTTCATTGGTTGCCTGGACACTGCTATTTTATGCGCTGGGATTGTGCGGCTATTTTGCCCAGCAGGTTGCCACCCGTGCATTTTACTCGATGCAGGACTCTCATACACCAATGCGAAGCGCAATGATAGCGGTTGGTCTGAATATTGTTTTGAACCTGACTCTCATCTGGCCCCTGGGAACAGGAGGATTAGCGCTTTCGACAGCAATTTGCTCATATTTGCAGGTTGTGATAATGGTTGTTATTTTTCATCGGTCTCTGCGAAAGCAAGGATTAAGCTCACATATATTAGAGGGACTGGTCCGGACATTAGTTAAAACAATTGCAGCGACACTATGTATGTCAGGCACAATAATAATTGCACTTTGGCTGTCAAAAAACTGGGCTGATATATTCAAATTGCTTCTGATTATTCCTTCGGCGGCAGTCGTGTATCTGCTATCAGCAAAATTATTACACATTGAGGTACTGTCTTTGGTGACAGGCAGCACAGAGAGAAACAGAAAAAGTAATAATTGATTTGATAACAAAATGCGTTTTTTATACAATTCAATACTTGACAGCCAAAAGCCAAGGTGATATAAAAGTTAAGCGCAAAAAAGGGTGGTTAGACGATAAAAAATACGGAACTTCAATTAGCATTTTATATCTAAAGCAACAGGTAATATCCGCCCGATAATATGTTAAGGCCCCCCTGTTTTCTTGCCTGCACCCGTCGGGTAGCCGCAGGCACGGGTGCGAAAGCAAGAAGGGGGATGTAGTTTTACCCCGTTAGAAGACCTTGTCGTTAACAGGACAGGTGCTTTTGGTGTTTTACTTCTAACGGGGCTTACTGGAGAGTAAAATGCTTAAAGCCAAGTCTTTTTTAATTTTCCCAGTATTTATTTTTCTCTGTCTGACTTGCCAGGCCCAAAGCTCAACCAAACAAATAACTCACCTCGGCGACCCGTCCTGGCAACCCAGCTTCGCCGGCGGTGAGAACCAGCCGGTGCCAGAAGCGCCGAGCCGCAACTGGACAGATTCAGCAGAGAAGAGAATAGACTTTGGGACATTGAGTGATTCATCGCCCCCTGTCATTTCAGCTACGAGCTTACAGTTATTTTCACCATCTGTCGGCCAAAGATTTTGCGAAATAGCTTATGAGCTGGCCAATTCTAAAAACACAGGAGCGGCCGAGGCCGAACAGGCAACTATACTCTTAAACGCCGCTATGAACTTAGGCAGCAAAGACAGCTATCTCCGTCCGCTGCTGCTAAAGCTTGCCAGTCAACATTCAAGGCCAGATTACGCAGAGGTGATTTTTTATACACTTGAGAATTACGTAACCGAATCTGCTGACCTTGACGTGGTAAGAACGGCAATCCGATATTTACTCGAAGAATTAAACACTCGTAAGGAGCGAGAGATACTTCTTAAAAGACTGTTAAAGAGCATTGGCAGTAAGAACATTGTTATACGCTCTGATTTGGAATGTTTAGTTGGCATGTTGATGGCAGAAAAGGCCGATTTAAAATCTTCCAAATACTACCTTATAAAGGCCTATAGCAGCAATGAATATAATAAGCTGGCCTTTGCAAAGCTGATTGAACTTATACCTGATGAGATTAACCCTGCCATATATTTTGGAAATCTAAAGCTAATACTACGCGAAAATCCATTGGATATTGATGCTGCCATTGCCTTTGCGCGATATGCTGAGCAGCTACAGCTCTATGATACAGCAGCGAAGACCTACGAATACTGCGCCCAAGTCTTCCGTTATCTTTATCCATCCGAACCACTGCCCGCTCGTATTTATATCCCCTGGGTTGTCAGCTACTACAACACCGAACACGATAAGGACAAATGCCTGCAAATTGCATCCGAGCTTCGGCAGGAAGGCCAATTTGACCTGATTCTCGAAGCTATAGCCGGAAAAGCAGCCCTAAAAACTGGCAATACTAAAGAAGCAGCTGAAATATTCCAGGCAGCCGAATACAAAGCACAACAGCTGTTCGAACAAGGCCCACAACAGTACAAAAATAAACCGGATATATTAGAGAGCTATTCCCAGCAAGTCAGGCCCGCACAATTTGCATGGTTTTACTGCTTTGTCCTGCCGAACCCGTCCAAAGCCCTGTCATGGGCCAATAAAGCCTACGCAACTGAAGCCGAAACGCCTGCGACAGCTGCTCTTTTGGCTTATTCGCTTGTAATGAATCGACAAATCGAATGGGCCAAGCCGCTTTTAGAGAATTATCAACACAACCAAATCGCAGATTTAACGCTTGCTCAAGTTCAGTTAGCACAAGGACAAAGAACCTCAGCAATCAAAACACTTAATTCCGCAATCGCCAAAGACCCCGGGTCTCTGGCGGCAGAACAGGCTAAAGAGCTTCTTGCCGAGCAAGGAGTAGATTATGTCCCGCCGATTGACTCTGATAGCATACTGACTGCGTTAAAAGAGACCTTCGGCGAAATGCTCGTCCCGGCATTTGTTAAACCAGAAGATGCAATTTCAGTTCAGTTTAACACGCAGGGAAATAACTTTTACTACGGCGGCAAAATCGAAGGGGCTATTGCGATAACAAACACTTCTTCTGAGCCACTGGTGATTAGTGACTATGGACTATTTCAGAACAATATCAGGATTGATGCCGATGTTAGCGGTGATATCAGGAAAAAGATACCGAATTTGGTATCTACCAAGATACGTACCGCATTACTTGTCGAGCCCGGCGGCAGTATCGTTAGCCCTTTGCAGCTTGTTACGGGTGAACTGAAAGATATTCTGCTTGCCCATCCTCAAGCATTTTTAGATATAGAATTTACACTTTATATCGACCCTGTAACGACTGAAAATGGAAAAATAAGCAACCGTCTCACCCAAATAAAGCCAGTTAAGATATCCGTACACCGGCCAGGCATCGAACTGACCAGCAAATATCTGCGAAGCCGGTTTGCTTTAATCACAAGGGGTAATGCCGGCCAAAAAATCAAAACCGCCGAGCTTTTTACCGGCCTGCTAATGGAACAACAAGCGCTGGCTAATAGTAAGCCAACTTATAGATACCTATATGCCGACTGGATGCCGCCAATGCTCAGGTCTGCATTGATACATGAATACGGATTGCTACGTAACCCTGCTGATGACGAGTGGACAGTTAAGGTGCATAGTATGGCTGACATGCTCTCACTGTCATTAGACCAGGAACTGACAAATGCAGTGGCGGATAATTTGAATAACCCTAAATGGCCAGTCCGTATGATGGCTCTTTATCTGCTGGCTAAAACGCCAGGCAACAAATTCAGTAAAGTCCTGGATTGGGCGGCTAAATACGATTCAAATCAGTTCGTTCGCGATATGGCAATCGCCTTAGGTGTCCGCCTTCGGCGGGAAGCGAAAGATATGCAACCAAGCAACAGGCCGGCATCAAACGAGCTTGAGACGCTATTACCTATTAAATAATAATGACAAAACCGGCACTGACAGCTCTTCATCTCCATACGAGTGTCCGAAAATTTACGTTGTAATATCAGTATAGTTTTGTAACATTTTGCCTTTTACTGGTAAGTTTTAATATACTTTTTGAAAGGGTTTGGCGAATGCCGGCTAAAATAGATGAAGGAAAATGCAACGGCTGTAAATCGTGCGTGGAAGAATGCCCGAGCGAGGCAATCAAAATGGTTGATGGCAAGGCAGTAGTCGATGCCGAGAGCTGCGTTGAGTGCGGGGTTTGCGTGGATGCTTGCCCCGAAGAAGCAATTAGTATGGAATAATCAAAACTAAAAAGTTAAAAATAAAAAATTAAAATTGCGGAGTTGCCACTTTGCAGCAACGACTTCCTTATTTTTGCATTTTGATATTTAATTTTTGCATTTTTTCTTGGCCCCATCGTCTAGGTAGGTCTAGGACACCGGGTTTTCAACCCGGCAACAGGGGTTCGAATCCCCTTGGGGCTATTCGATTTACGATTGACGATTTTCAATTTCCGACTTGATACCTCCGGGTCACCCAACGCGGCAATCCGCCGTAGCTTTAGCGAAGTAGAACAGCGAAGGAGGGGCGAGTGTTGTGTGTCTCAACCGGTTGCAAGCCGGTCGTCCCGAAATTGCCTTTTAATACAGATATTTTACTAAAAGCCCGCATAATCAGCAAGAACTGACTATGTTTTGTTTGACTGTCAGCAGGAAAGATGTATAATCAGGTGTTGTTTAATCCACCTTGCAGGAGAAGAAAACGCTCTACCTAAAGGAGTAATGATGGGAAAAACACTAAAGACTTCGGCTGAGGGCAGGAAATGCATGTTTCCGCACTGCAAGTGTATCTTGAGTATCTATAACCATGAGGATTACTGTCATATACATCGGGATAAGGTGTCTCAGGAGCAAAAACTTAAGATTTTAACTCATTCTGATGCATAAACCGATACTATGTAGTACCTTTTCGCTATCAGAAAGACTAAACTGGCCCCTTTCCACCCACTATATTTAAACCGCCGCAGGCAAATTCGAACTTATCCCGGCGTAGCTGAAAGCGAAGCCGGATCCCCTTGAGGCTATTGTGATTAAACCGCCATACCGGATACGACCGTCTCAAAAACCATATTGCCGTCAACAACCCCCTGGATGCTTGCGCTATATTTTCTGCCCTTTTTGAATTTTGTGATATGACCGAGCAAATATAATCGTTGTCCCGGCTCGACAGTAGAACGAAACTTCGCTGAATCTATGCTGGCAAAGCCGATAAAGGCCGACTCTCCATAAATATGTTTTACAAAAAAGCTCAATAGCTGTGCTGCCGCCTCGACCATTATCACGCCGGGCATCAACGGCCGAGACGGAATGTGCCCGCGAATCCAAAATTCGTTCTCGGTGACATCTTTATAGCCCAGAACTAAGAACTTGTCCTTATCATACCAAAGAACGCCGTCGAGCTGCTGCATCTCAAACCGCTGGGGATTAATCTTACCAATGGCTTGCCTGTCAAAAACAGGTTTGGCCATCAGGTCTATTGGCGATAAATCAAACAACAATGGTGGCGGCATAATCAACCTTCCCGCCGTGTCGCGGACACGTCGCGACAGGGATATGCAAATTTTCCGCGCCGTTGTATCATACCTGGTCTTGCGCAATAAGAGCATAGCTTGCTTCTACAGTGACAGAAGCATTACGCACGACACAATGCCAAAGCAGCGCTTGTAAGTACCTGTGATAATTTAATCGGCTGATCTGATTTCAAGAATGCGGCTGCGAACATTTTGAGCAGCTTGCTTGACCTTCTGCATTTGTTTGCGTACTCTCGTACCTGCTGCTTTATTTCCGCCGCTGGCTTTGTCGATGTCAGCTTCAATTTCAGCAACCATTGCTTTGAGGTCTTCATACTCTTGCATTAAAGTGAACCTCCATATCCACGAGTTAAAATTGCTATTTTTAAGCTTAAAATCGCTAAAAATTTAACTGCCTGCTGGCGGTTTGTCAAAGAAAATCGCATTCTTTTGCAAAAAAACAGTATTTTTTTGGCGAAAAGGCAGGAAGACACAAATATTCGGCCAATTTTTATTCTCATAAGTTCCGCATTTAGCGTGACTTACAGTTCCTTGCAGCCATTTTTGATTTTTCCTATTACGAATGGAGTTTTTTTGTCAATTCTGCAATTCTCTGGCCCCGACGTACGCACTGGCTCCTCACTCTTTGGTCAGGTTTGCCAATGGAGACCGGCCCATAGTGGTCACCACTTGGGTCACCCTGTATAATCATACCGCTGATGAGCATCGCCTCAATTATGCCCATAATCGTGGTTTCATTGCCCCCGCCGATATTTGCCGCACTGGAAAAAGCCGCTCCGACTTTTCCGTCGAGCTGGCCGTGGAAACCGACCGCATCATCGAACAACTGCTTGAGCGGCCCAGCCATATGCCCGTAATAGGTCGGCGAGCCGACGACTATCGCATCAAACGTGAGCAAATCCTCTGCTTTTACCTTATCAACAGATTTACACTCTGTCTTCAAGCCCGATTCATTCATCGATTTAGCGATAATCTCCGCCATCTCTTTGGTATTGCCGCTTCTCGAATAATAAATCACAATTGCTTTTGCCATTTTTAACTCCTTCTATCTTGTTTTTCTGCATTCCGAATACTACTTTTACCGCGAATGTTAGTCTTGTCATTGCGAGGAGCGTAGCGACGAAGCAATCTCATAACTCCTCATATAAATCGCGCCATTCCTTATTAATGCTATTTATCAACTCTTCTTTCTTTTTTCGTTGAGCCAGCTTTGATTTGTTTTTCCCTCTGGATAGCACTTGTGCAATCTTTAAATGCCTCATAATAAACAAGTTTGATAATATTATATTTCTTTGTGAATCCATCTACAAGTTTTTGCTTATGTTCATACACCCTTTTTCTGATGTCGCTCGTTACTCCCGTATATAGAACGGAATTTCTCTTATTGGTCATTATGTAAACATAAAACTGTTTTGCTGCCATCAACGCATTACATTAACACAGCTAATGAGATTGCCACGCCCCCGTTTCTGTCTTCGACAGAAGACACGGGGGCTCGCAATGACAATTTCTTATTTCGGTTCTTTTTTCTTTAACGGCTCTGTTTCGACGCTGAAGCCATCGGGGATTTCGAAGTCGAAGACCTTTTTATCTATCTTTTTATTAACTTTCGGCTTTAAGAATTTTATTTCGTAAATATCTTCTTCGGTGGAAGTGGCAACTATTTTCATCGGCAGATAAAGCTTTTCGTCAATCCAAAAATCGATAGACGTGTAGTCATCTTTATAAACTGAATCCGGCTTAACCTTCAAATGCAAATGAATAAAACCCTCTACATCACCCCCCTGCTGCTCAGCTATCTTTATCTCAAACTCCTTTTTAAGGTCTTGGACTTTGCTAAAACCGATTATTGGCAAATTTCTGCTGGCTAAATCAAAGGCGTCCATAGGTTTATTCGGCTCAGCTAACTCGTAACGTTTAACCGCCTTGATTTGATAGTCGATATGCGTAAGCCAGAAGCCATCAAATATATAATGCTCGATGTATTTCTGTTGTTTTTCATCATCCTGTTTGAGCGTTTGAAAATTTATCCGCAGCCGGGACTTTTTGTCATTCTTTACATAATACAACACGCCTTTTCTGATAGTCTCCGATTCCAATAATGGCTGGCTGAACTTGTACCGGACCTGTGCCTCATAGGATTGAAGCTCTTTTGTTTTTTTGTTTAATTGTTCGAGGATTACCTCAATACAATTTGCATCCTTTTCCGAGTGCTGTGTGTCCAAATGACTAGCGCTCGCACAGGCCCAACAAACTTCCACCGTGCCCAAAAACAGAAGGAAAAATTTCATTATCATCTTCTTATTCATTAGTTGCTAATCCCTTTATTCTGTATTCTGTATTCTTCTACAATTTGAAGCACCTGTCTGATGTTTTCTATGCAAAAATCTGCGTGCTCGGCAAAATCCGGGACCTGGGTGTTATTAGTCAGCAAAACAGCGACAGCACCGGCTGACTTTGCAGATAATAAATCGAAAAGATAATCGCCAACCAGTAAAGTTTCCTGCGGCTCGACATCGAATTGGTTACATATTCGCAGGACACCAAAGGCATCGGGTTTGACCGGGCCCTCGTCTCTGCCCACAACAACATCAAATTTCAAGCCGTGTTTGTCGGCGATAGCAAGCGCATTGCTTCGCCTGTTGCGAGTCAATATCCCAATACTAATGCCAGCTTTACAAAGTGCATCGAGTGTTTCTTTCGCACCAGGATTGAGTTTGGATTCTATTACCGCCCTTCTCTCGTGAGAATGTAGAATTTTCTCTGCGTTTTTTCGCTGCTCTGGCAGCATATTCTGCACCGACTCCAGGACCGGCCCGGAATTTCTGTCCAGGCCCATCTCTTCGCGAATGGCGTCAAAATCAAAATATGGCTGGGTTATTGTGCCATCTAAATCGAATATCACTGCTTTAATCGACATTTTTCGTGTCTCGTCGCTTCCGCCTTCGCTGAAGCTACGGCGGACAAGCGTGACTCGTTGCTCGTCCGGGGCACGAGTCACAGGTCACGCTTTACGTCTTTTGCGGAGTAATTCAATAAAGTATCGCCCTGCCTGGCTTAAAAGCTTACCCTTGCGAACGATTATGCCGGTCGGCCTGACAAACTTTTCATTCGAGAACGGAATCGCCTTTATCGTTCCAGTGCTAACTTCCTGAAGCAATGCCGCCTCAGGTAATATACTTATACCTGCGTTTATTTCTACTGCTCGCTTGGTAGTTTCGATATTATCGAATTCCATCACCGGCCGAACCATAATATTATAACGTTCTAAAATCCCATCTATCCACGCGCGTGTCGGAACATTCTTCTCAAAAGCAATGAATCTTTCAAATTGTAATTGATGAATATCCACCTGTGACTGGCCAGATAAGAGGTGCTTCGGGCTGCAGGCCAAAACCAGCGGCTCTGCCTCAAAATCGTACACATCCAGCCGCTTGTCTTTTTTAGGAACCGCTACAAGACCGATATCGATATCACCCACTAACACCAACTCATAAATCTTAACGGCGCTGAAGTATTCGATATGGACATTAATATTTGGATAGCTGACCATAAATTTTTTAACATAATCCGGCAGAGTGTGCATTCCAATACTGAAGATTGCAGCTACATTTATTCTGCTGCTGGCTGATGCCTTCAAGGCACTTATTTCGCTTCTCAATTGTTCATACCTATCGAGCATATCCTTACAGGCCTGATAGAGCAACTGCCCTTCCCTTGTAAGCTCAATCGGGCGTTTTTTCCGGTCGATTAGCTGGCACTTGTGAACAAGCTCAAGCTGTGCAAGTTGCTGGGATACTGCCGATTGGCTTAGAAGATGCTTTTCAGCGGTTTTTGAAAAGCTTCGTAAGTCCGCCAAATCGCAGAATATCTTTAGCATTTCTATATGCATTATAAGCTACCCTGATACGTTATATTATTTTTAATCTCTTGTGTTTTACTACTAAGATATGTTATTTTACCAAGCTGCAGTTATCAATGCAATTATGTAATTTTGTTATTAGTCCAGCTTATTGAAGCAGCCAGAGAAAACGAAGTATTTAACTTGTTATGGAGGTTACTCAAGTGGCAGTAAATATAATTATCCAATCCGCTTACGAGCAGGTATTAAAACGCAATCCAGGCGAGGTAGAGTTCCACCAGGCGGTAAAGGAGGTTCTTGACTGCCTGGGGCCGGTGCTGGAAAAACACCCGGAGTACGTCGATGCCAAAATCATTGACAGGATTGTCGAGCCGGAAAGGCAGATAATGTTCCGGGTGCCCTGGCAGGACGATAAGGGCAACGTTCAAGTCAACCGTGGATTTCGGTTTGAGTTTAACAGCGCAATCGGCCCATACAAAGGCGGGCTGAGATTTCATCCCACTGTCAACGCCAGTATCCTGAAATTCCTCGGATTCGAGCAGGTATTCAAAAACGCTCTTACCACTCTGCCAATGGGCGGCGGCAAGGGCGGGGCAGATTTTAATCCCAAGGGCAAAAGCGATAACGAAGTTATGCGTTTCTGCCAGAGTTTTATGACCGAGCTTTTCCGCCATATTGGTCCTGACAGCGACGTTCCTGCAGGAGACATTGGCGTCGGCGGGCGCGAAATCGGCTATCTGTTCGGCCAATACAAGCGTCTTCGCAATGAGTTCACGGGCGTTCTCACCGGTAAGGGATTGAACTGGGGCGGCTCGCTGATTCGGCCGGAAGCAACCGGATATGGTTGTGTGTACTTCGCTGAAGAAATGCTAAAGACCCGTGGTGAGAGCTTCGAGGGTAAGCTCTGCACAGTATCCGGTTCTGGAAATGTGGCACAGTACACGGCAGAAAAACTCAACCAGCTTGGTGCAAAGGTTGTAAGCTTATCCGACTCCAATGGTACAATCTATGACCCTGACGGCATTGATGATGAAAAACTTGCCTTTGTACTTGAGTTGAAGAACATCCGACGTGGGCGCATTAAGGAATACGCGGATAAATTCAAGGTTGAGTATAAAGCAGACGTTCGTCCCTGGGGAATAAAATGCGATTGTGCGTTCCCCAGCGCCACTCAGAACGAAATCGACACTGATGATGCCAAGACATTGCTGAAAAATGGCTGCATTCTCGTTGCAGAGGGAGCCAACATGCCAAGTACACCGGAAGCTATTGAACAATATATCTCCAACAAGATTCTCTATGGCCCAGCAAAGGCCGCAAATGCCGGTGGTGTTGCTACCTCCGGTTTAGAGATGTCGCAAAACTCTATGCGTCTTTCCTGGACACGGGAGGAGGTCGATGAGCGGCTCCACAATATTATGATTGCCATTCACAAGCAGTGTTACGATGCTGCTGAAGAATATGGTCAGCCGGATAATCTCGTAATGGGTGCGAACATCGCCAGCTTCGTAAAAGTAGCCGATGCGATGCTCGACCAAGGCCTTGTATAAAAAAGAATACCATACGGTTTCTGAAAGGGCGCTTGTTACAAGCAGGCGCCTTTTTTATTGACTCATCTTAAAAAGCCCTTACAATCTACTTATATGGAAAAGGATGTGGATATTAAAAAGGTTGTTCGCCAGCACGCAGAGATGGAGCAGTTTTTCACCGGTGGTTTTGCCGTCAAAAGCAAAACTACTCAACCCAAACAACAACAGAAAGCCAATAGTGCGAACGCAGCAGAAGCAGCGAAAGAGCTTGAAAAAATCGCTGAAGAAGCTAACCAATGCCGCAAATGCCCGTTGGGGTCGCTGCGGACAAATGCGGTACCCGGCGAGGGCAATCCAAAAGCACGCATAATGTTTGTTGGGGAAGCACCCGGGGCAGATGAAGATGCTCAAGGCAGACCCTTTGTCGGAAGAGCAGGCCAATTACTGGATAAGGTAATCGCAGCTTGCGGGCTAAAACGCAGCGATGTCTTTATCGGCAATATTCTCAAGTGCCGCCCGCCGGAAAATCGCGACCCCGCAGCTGAGGAAATAATAAGCTGCCTGCCATATCTTCAGAAACAGATTGAGATTATAAATCCGGAGATTATTGTCGCTCTGGGTGCCCACGCGGCGAGGACTCTGTTAAACACCAATAAGCCAATCGGCCAATTGCGAGGCCAATTCCACGAATACTACGCCGGCCTCGGCAGGCCCCCTATTAAGCTTATGGCCACGTATCACACTGCCTATCTATTGCGTAATTACTCACAGGAAAACCGCCAAAGGGTCTGGGAGGACATGAAAAAAGTCCTCGCTGAACTGGACCTGCCTATCCCTGAACACGGCAAAAAATAATCAGTTTCATCGCGGAAACGCGTTTTTCAAAACATAATTCAATTGCAATACAAATCTGACAATGTGTTTTCCCCCGACGAAGACTACGTTTTCGGCCAAAAACTGTCCATTCAAGCAAATAAGCAAAATTTGGAGATTTTTTTCGGACTTTTTCTAAGAATTCTCTTGACATAATTACAATTTTGAGGATAATTTAATTACACTGGTACTTGAATACAGAAGAAGAGGGTACTTCTTCAACGTTACACAAGCATTCACGAAATATTGTGCTGTGCGGGTGTACAAACAAATTAAATCCATAATATCCTGCAAGGAGGTGTAAGGATGATGGAGAAATTAGCTTTTTTGTGTATGGTTGTAACCCTGACAGCAGGGTCAATGGCTTTCGCAGATGATGTGGCTATTCCAACTTGGCGTTATGCAAATGGCAGCACTTATCAGGTATGGGAGTTTTCGGATGATAATTCTACCCCAGTGCCTGATGTTGTCTACAATCCTTATGGCGACCCTCTCTTACAAGTGAATACGTCATATGGTTGGGAAGCCGGGGCATGGGCACTATCGGGCGAGATAGATATATTGATTCCCAATTTCCCGGAAATTCGTCCGGAGAAGTGGATCCAGATCCAGTTGACGTGGAAGGCGGCAGATAATGACCCCTTCCTGCTGGATGACCCGCTCATTGCTATTGGGCCATTTGACAGTATGACGATATCTCGCTATGACGACGACCAAATCGTGCCAGGTTGTATACACTCGATATATGACATTGTTATTCGGCCAAATCCTGCCGAAGAGTGGATTGCCATTAAAGGTGATATCTGGGTCGATGAGTTGGTAATTGACACCATATGCGTTCCTGAGCCAGCGACGATTTGCTTGTTCGGCTTAGGAGCGTTGACTCTGTTGAGAAAACGCAGGGCATAAGCCAAAAAATTAAAGGAGTCTTGGTTACAAGCTACAAGCTCAAAGGGCTGCAGAATTCTCTGCAGCCCTTATTATTATCACCCCATCCATACATAAATAAAGTAAAGGCAAAGCTGAATCCTTTTTAAGATTTCTGATTCGGCCCAGATTCGCCCTTGCTGCCGCTCAACTATTGCCCTGCAGATTGCAAGACTGAAGCCTTCTCCTTTTTATTCTTATTCTAAAATGCTTGTTATCTTTTCAAGCAATTCTTCCGAGTCGAACGGTTTTAGTATGAAATCACTGGCTCCAAGTTCTTTTGCTTTCTCAGCAACCACAGTATCTAAAGTTGCCGTAAATAAAATAATGGGTATATGCTTTAGCTCTTCATCGCTCTTGAGCTGTCTGCAAACTTCAAACGCATCTAAAACGGGTAAACACGAATCCAGCAGCACCAAGTCGGGTCTTTCAGCCCGTATCGAATCGAGCCCCTCTTGCCCGTTAATCGCTGTTAGGACACCATAACCACGCTTTTTTAACCTGTAGGCCACGAGCTCAAGAACATCCAGCTCATCATCAACAATCAGGATTCTTTTCGTCATGCTTTTCTCCGTTGTTCAGTAGGCAACACAAAGTGGAAAGCTGTCCCCTTACCCGGCTCTGATTCTGCCCAAATTTCTCCTTTGTGCTGCTCGACGATTTTTTTACAAATTGAAAGTCCCAGACCTGTCGAACCCTTTTTCCTCTCTAACTGTTCAAATTCCTTAAACAGTCTTGGCATGTCCTCTTTCTTAATTCCACAACCGGTATCAGAAACGGAAATCCGGATTGTATGGTCGTATTTGCTTGTGGCGATTGTGATGCCTCCTTTTTCTGTAAACTTTATGGCATTATGAACCAAGTTTGTCATAACTTGACTAATCTGGTCACTATCAAGCTCTACTTTAGGCAAGCCGTCCTCAAGCACAATAGAGAAATCCAACTTTTTCTCCTTTGCTGTACGAGCCATCATCTCATAAACATCTCTGACAATTTTATTTACATCTCTGGTCTCCATATCGAATTTCGCCTTGCCGGACACAAGTTTTTGGAAGGTAAGAACTTCATTGATAAGCCTGGTAAGCCTGTCTATGTTTCTCTTTGAGACATTCAGTAGTTCCTCCTGCTCTTCATTAATTTCTCCTGCTAATCGATCTACAATAAAGTCAATTGACATTTTTACGGCCGTCAAAGGTATCCGCAGCTCATGTGAGACCATAGATATAAATTGTGATTTCATTTCCATTGTCTTTTTTAACTCCTCCTCCGCTCTTTTGCGTTCGGTGATGTCTCTGACGACGCCTATCGAACCTATTACCTCCCCTTCCGGATTTTTCAGAACGCTTAGTGAAATATCAACATCAATCAAATCCCCATTTTTCTTAATCATCTGGGTTTCCAGGTGATGCTGTATTCCTTTTTGTCTGACATCGTGGTTCCTTATCATCTGCCAGTGCCCTTCAGGATAGAGCGATTTTATCGGCCTAAGGTACAAATCCTCTCTGTTCATACCCAGCAGGTTTTCTGTGAATTTGTTCCAGGAAATGAGACGCTCCTGCTCATCAACCAGCGAGATAGCAACCGCAGAATTTTCAAAGATAGTTCGATATTTATCTTCGGCCAACTGGCGTTCACGCTCTGCTATCTTGCGCTCGGCAATTTCTTTGTTGAGCTTTTCTACTAAGGCGGTGGTCTCCATCAACTTCTTGGTTTCCTTACCAAAAGCCCGTGAGAGCTGTCCAATTTCGTCTTTTGCTTCTGTCTCTATTTTATAATCCAGTTTACCACCGCTGTTTACTATCTCAGCCCCTTTGTTCAGGGCCTTAAGCGGCTTTACTATTGACCTCGTTGTAACAAATGTAACAACGACAGTTAAAAGCACGCCCAATACGGTGACGAGCAAAGTAAGTCGGACATCAAGAATATATGCCCCGCTGACTGCTTCTTCAGCATCGGCCAACTCCTCCATCCGAGTTACCTTGTGTTTCCGGAGCTGTTCTAACAGAATTTTCCTTGCAGAATGCAGCTTTTCCACTTTTGTTTTTAATAATTCACCACTATTTACTCCCTGGTCTTTTAATTTAATAATGTCTAATCCTACTGAAATGAAACTCCTTATTTTTACAATTAATTCCCTGGTTGCTTCACTTTCACCGGGGTTAGTATGTGTTTCACTTCCGAAGTGCTTTGGTCCGACTTTTTCAAGCTGCGCAAACGCAAATTGTGCATTTTCTTTTTCTTGGGCGGTTCCCTGAATCAAATATTCCATAATCGCATGATCTGCATCACTAACTGCGATATCTACTTTATTCGCCAGAATTGTGTCAGGAGCAACAACATTTTTCAACGCTTCAAGCTTTTCATGTGTCCTTCTGGAAATCGCTGAACAGAAAAGAAGAGTCAGCAGTATTAATAAAACTACAAGTAAGAAACCAGTAGCTAATTTTGTTCCTACTCTCATTTTTCACTCTCTCAATTTATAGGGCTGCCGAACATATCCAGCCGCCTTATCCAATAATGTTTTTTACCTTTTCAAACAATTCTTCCGGCTCGAATGGTTTTATTATGTAGTCATCAGCTTCTAATCCTTCCGCTTCTACAGCAGCTGTCGTATCTGTGGTAGCCGTAAATAAAATAATGGGTATCTGTTTCAGCTCTTCATTGTTCTTGACCTGTTTGCAGACTTCCGGGCCGTCCAAAACGGGTAAACGCAAATCCAGCAGTATCAGGTCAGGTTTTTCGTTCCGGATCGAACTAAGCGCCGTCTGGCCGTCAAGCGCCGTTAGAATTTCATACCCGGCTTTTTTTAACCTGAACATCGCAACTTTAAGAACATCCGGCTCATCATCAACAATTAGGATTTTCTTCGCCATGCTTTTCGTCTCTCCTTGACAGGCAATACAAAGTGAAAGGTCGTCCCTTTATCAATTTCTGATTCTGTCCAGATTTTCCCTCTGTGTTGCTCAATGATTTCTTTAGAAATAGCAAGTCCAAGACCTGTTCCACCTGTCTTTCTTGCCCCACCTTTCGCTAATTGTTCAAATTGACGAAATACTTTTGGCAGGTCCTCTTGCTCGATTCCACAACCAGTATCGGACACTGAAACCAGAATTTTATTTTCTCCATCATTTGTTGAAATATTGATGCTCCCTTTTTCCGTAAACTTTATGGCATTATTGACCAGGTTTGTTAGAACCTGAGTAATTTTATCGCTATCAAATGACACTTTGGGCAGACTTTCCTCAGCTTTAAAGGAAAAATCTAAACCTTTTTCCTTCGCCAGGCAGACCATTGTCTTGTGAACCTCTTTAACAATCTCATTTATATCCTTTTCCTGCATGTCAAATCTCATCTTGCCCGCACTGAGCTTTTGAAAATCCAAAACATCGTTAATCAGTCTTGCCAGTCTATCTACGTTTCTTTTTGCAATATCCAAGAGTTCCTTTTGGTCGTCATTAATTTCTCCTGCCGCTTCATCCAAAACAATGGCAATACCTTCCTTTATAGCCGTCAAAGGCGTGCGCAGCTCATGTGAAACCATAGATATAAACTCTGATTTTATTTCCACGGTTTCTTTGATTTTCATCTCTGCCTTTTTTCGCTCTAAGGCATAGAGGATTGTCCGAACCAATAACTCTTCTAATGCCATGCCCTTAGACAGGTACTCCATCGCTCCGTTCTTTATCGCCAAGAGCCCTATCTCTTCGTCCCCGGTTCCTGTTAACACCACAATAGGTATGTTTGGATCGGCACGCTTGACCATTTGAACCGACTCAATGCCGCTTGTGTCGGGAAGTCCCAGATCAAGCAGCGCAATATCATAGTCTCTATTATCCAGGCGCTCGATGGCCGCCGACATACGGTTTACTGATTCAATATTAAATTCAATAGGCCGCGAACACCCGACCAAAATACGCTTGACTAATTGGCGGTCAATTTCGTCATCCTCTACATGTAATATTCTTATCAGTTCTTTGTCCATTTATACGCGCTCTTTTACATACGCCTGCATATTTGTTTTTCGTAGATTACCGGCTCTTACTTGAATTTGGATTTCAAGACTCGTGAAATTTTTTCAAGCAATACTGGACGATCGAACGGTTTGACAACATACTCAGCGGCGCCTGCTTTCTGCGCGCCGTCGATATCTTCGCCATTCGTACAGCTCGTAAACATTATGACCGGAATGTTCTCTGTTTTCTTTGAAGCCTGCAGTTTTACCAAAGTCGTCTGTCCGTCCATATTCGGCATTTTCTTATCAAGCAAAATAAGGTCCGGTTTCTCGCTTTCTGCTTTGGCAAGGCACTGGAGGCCATCGCCGGCAGTTATGACATTATAGCCGCTGTATTTAAGAATCTTGCTTACGACCAGGACCACATCCGGCTCGTCGTCGACTACTAATATTTTTTCTGCTTTTGTTTGCTTTTCAAATATTCCGGACAACATAATATGCTCTCAACATCAGCGCTTTATATCATCATTTGGCTGCAGTCTCAGCAAATCGCTGGCTTCATATAGAGATTTACTTTTTTCGCCTTCTTCGATTAGTTTCAACTCCTCATCAGATAATTTACCGTCGGTATAAATATGCGGTGTTATAAAAACTCCAAGCTCACTTTCTATCAGGTCGGTATCTACCCTTCTAAACAGCACACCTATAAAGGGAACATCACCGAGGATTGGCACCTTGCTTTCCTGTACACTCGGCCGTCTTTCACGAAGACCGCCAATAATTATCGTTTGCCCGTCTTTGACACATAATGTTGTGTCAGTCCTCCGTGTTTCAATAACCGGCGTCTCGCTGTTCTCAATCGTAAATGTGCTGGTCTGGGCACTTTGTTCGGGCTTAACGTGCATAATAATGTAGCCGTCATCGGTGATCTGGGGAGTTACTTCCAGTTTAATTCCAGCCTCTTTGAAAGATATCGTTCCGATACTGCCGCCTTCAGATGTTTCGCTCAGTTCCTTGTATGGTATCTCCTCGACCGAGTCGATCGTTGCTGTGTGGTTGTTCAGCACCAGCACCTTGGGATTTGCCAGGATTCTGACGTCCTTGTTGGTTTCAACAAAATCTATCAAGCCTTGAATGCTCCAGTTGCTGGGTGTAGCCAAAAAAGTTACCTTTCCAAACGGGCTCGCACTGCCGGTAACTGAAAGCCCCTGGCTTAAGTAATTTTCCGAGGTGCCGAGCTTAATCCAATCAACACCCATCTTCAGTTCGTCAGTCAGCTTTACATTTATTATCAGGGCTTCAATCATAACCTGAGGTGCTTGGGTATCCAGCTTTTGGATGGCCTTGCTGATTCGTTCCAGATTCTCCGGCGTATCAGTTATCACTACACTGTTGAGCCTTTCATCGATTCCGACTTTTCCGTTACTTGATATGAGTTTATTAATGGTCTCTTCCACATCTTTGGCGTTAGCGAAGTTTAAGTTAAACACCTTGGAAATCATAACCTCAGGAGTTTCAGTATCCAGCTTCTTGAGGACCTGGTCGATGCGTTCCAGATTGGCCGCTGTATCAGTTACTATTATACTGTGGAGCCCTTCATCGATTACAACATTTCCGTCACTTGATACGAATCTATTAATGGTCTTTTCCACATCCTTTGCGTTAGCGAAGCTCAAGTTAAATACCTCGGTAATCATAACCTCAGGGGCTTTAGTATCCAGCTTTTTGAGGATCTGGCCTATCCGCTGGAGATTTGCTGCTGTATCAGTTACCACTATACAGTTGAGCCTCTCATCGATTCCAACTTTTCCGTCACTTGATATAAGTGTATTAACGACCTTTTCCATATCCTTGGCGTTAGCGAATTCTAAGCTAAATACCTCGGTGCGAATTGGCTGTTCTGTATCGGAGATAACTGGCGGATTATCTTCGGTCGCCGCTTTTTTCTGAGCTGCTGGTTTGCCTAATGAGCCAAATGGATTTTTTTTATCCGGCGTCTGCTGGCCCAAAGACACATCAAAGGCAGTTAACACCACCGAAATCACCATTATTATCGTAAACAATCGCATCACTGCTCTTGCCCTTTAGACGAATCTATTAATATAGTCACCTTAAAAGATGCTCTTGGATTAAACCCCTCGCCTACCTGCAGAGTTATATTCAGATTAGTTATGCAAACTTTCTGCGGTCGGTCGGCAAGCTCGTTCATAAAATCAACAATATCAAAATAATTACCGGAGACGATGAGCATTGCCGACTGTGTCTTCAGAAATTGCTGTTGCGTCTCGGGCTTTTCGTCGTCAGCTTCCCCCCGAATGCTACTGTCGGGGGTAAGGTTTTCCGGTTCGGAAACTGCTCGAGATACTGGTTTTAAGTTACAGGCCAGCGCCATTGAGTTTATATTTTCGAAGAACTGTACCGCCTGGGTGTTGCTAAAGCAGCTTTGCTGATATTCCTGAAGCTGCTTTTGCTTTCCCTCAAACTGTTTTTGCAAGCTTGAAAACCCAGCTTGTTGCTGTTCGGTGCTGGCATATACTGCCTCGATACCGGCATGTTTTACATTGGCAGCCTTCAGTTTCACTACAGAACCTCTGGTTACCACGAAATAGCAGATATAACCCAGCACCAGCACCGCTAAGACGGCTGTTGACATTCTTTTAGGTCTATCAAATTTTGCTAATCTTTCTATAATCATAAATCACTTTTACTACTCTGCGAAGCGGTGCTTCGCTGCGTAGCACTTTCCGGCAGTCGTATCCTGCAAGTAATCTTATAATCCACGAGGTCCTCGGCACTATCGTCGTCGTACTCGATTTCTTCCACTTTGGCACTTTCCAGAATCTCGGTATTCTGTAGTCGCTTTGTGAATCTATAAACATAGCTTTCAGCCAGGGCTTCTCCAATCAGTGTGAAATTTCCTGAATCATCCGTTGCAATATCAACTATTCTTACCCCATCCGGCACGGTATCACCTATGACCTTAATGGCCTTTGGCCATGGGACACTAATTAACTGCTTGCAGGAAACATAAGCTGACAGTTTTTCCTTCAGTTGTTTGAGCTGCTTTTCGATGTCAGCTATTTTCTTGCTCATTGGCAAAGTTTCTGTTACTTTCGCTTCAAGGTTGGCTGATGCAGCTTCAAGGCTTTTTATTTTCATTTTCAGCGGGACCAAAGCTGCGATAGACAGCAATATTACTGCTGCTATGGCTTTTGCTGTAAGCGACATTTCTTTTTGTGTTCTTTGCATAGTAAGCGACTCTTTTGATATAAGGTTTAACTGCCCTGCAAATTCACAGACGCCGAAGGCCATCAGGACCGAAGTTAGCGCAAAAATGGGCACCTCCCCTCCATCGGTGCCTTGAACACCAAATTGCTGTGCAATCTGAGATTGGTCTATCTGCTCAATTGCTACATCGACCAGCTCTGCCACAGGTACACTTTGTTTTATCTGCCTGACAATTGCACCAAGTTCTTCACTGCTACAGGCAGCTGCAACTTTCAGGACAAGCTGCTGTGAGCCCAGCCCGTCGACAGACAGGCTGGGTGAACCGGCGAGCCCCGCACCTGGCAGGGGCGGGACGAGCGAGTGTGCGAAGTCTAAAACAGGTTTCATTTGTTCCGTCAAACCGGCAAGACCACCATTGTCTTGTGATAAATCTTTTACACCAAAACCCAAATTCTGACAGAGTTGGGGCAGGCCATTTTTAAAAACGCTTAAATTGGCCGATGCAGAGTCCAGAGCCAACAGCAGAGAAATGGCCTGGGAATCTGCGGGTGGTTTGCCACAGGCCAGTTTCATAATGGGCAGGATTGCAGGCTCGACTCTTAGCAAATCCAGCCCAGCACCTCTGGCAACTGCCAGACAGGCATCGCTTATTTGTCTGGTTGTAACCGCCTGGAGCACTATCTGCTTGCCGGAAGACCGATTAGCTTCATCAAATACGCAATAGTCAAAGACTATCTTCTCGCCGCCAAATAAGGCGTATTTTCCTATTTGTTCTTCAACTTTTTTTTGCAGCTGCTCGTCTGATTGCGTCGGAAATTCGGAAGACTTCAACCTTACGGCAGAAATTGGCATTGACATTACCGCTTTGCAGTGCTTTAGCTTGTTTGCTTTTATAAAGTTGCGAATTTTTTGCGAGACTGCTTGTGTATCAGCAATCAAACCATCCTTTACGATACCTTCCTCTAAAGGCTTAGCAGTCCAGCTGTGAACCTGCAGACCATTGGCTGACTGTCCCAGATGAACGATATTTAGAAAATCGCCATCTATGTGTATCCCAAGTATGAATTTATCCCGATTCATTGGGCTATTTTTCCTTCCACTTATTAATTCGCACTTTATATGGCACCGAGCTGCCGGTCCTTCTTACATTTACCTCCAACTCTCTGCTGAAATTAGCACCCGTTACAGTCCCTGTGGAATTTATCGCTGTGGTTGAGCCCACCGTCACGACAACCTCATATTTATTCGACGTCCCCGAAGGAAATTCACTTTCCCATTTAGTTTGCGTAAGAACGTCTCGCTGAATTTTGTCTATTGCGTCGGCAACTCCAGCTTCAGCGATGTAGTAGGCCTGTAAGCTGCACATATGGTTCTTAACCAGATTCAAATCTATCGCTGTCATGTTCAGGAATCCTATAATCAGTGTCGCCAGTATTACAGCCGTAAATACTGTCAGCACCAAGACGAATCCTTTTTCACACTTCGCACCGTCGCCATAGCGGCTTTGGTGCGTCGGCGACTTTGTATGTATGTTATTATTTCCGTTCATTCTCTTAACTTTATCAATTCGCTGAGCCGGGAGTTCCATTAACAGGCCCCTCCTGCCAGTTATCAGGGTCATTAGAACCTCCCTGCGGGTCAATTCTGGCCAAACTTTTCCCGTTACCATCTCCGCCCCAGCCGTCATCATACGTAACACTATCGACTGTTGCACTGCCGTCAGTAACGACTATTGTGCCGTTATTGTTTGCAAGCCCACTTCCGATTCTATCATCATCAACACTGAGTCTGGTTGCATCTGCATCCACGAAGGAGCTTGCCACAGAAACATCGTCGAGCAACAGTACGCCCTGGTTGGTGTTTTTGGTTGTTTCAAAATAAATCCTCACCTTCCGGCCGGCATAAGCCGTAAGGTCCATCTTGTGGCAGGTCCAGTCCGAATGCATCTGACCTGAGTAACCGGTGGCAAGGATATGATTGTTCCATCTGCGTAGCGTTACTGTTATTTGCGTCTGGGCAACTGATGCGGTTGTCATTTCCCAGAAAACAAATAAACAACTATTGAGGTTGTTTGGAATGCGAATATCCTGGTACAGCCAGGCACTGCCTGATGTCTTTTTTCTCAATTTCCATTTACCACTGTGTGCGCTCCATTTTTTTCTTTCCCAGCTATTGTGCTTTTCCCATGCGCTAAGGTCCTGGTCTTCAAAACCTCCGTTAGTTACTTGCTCGTCATAGACTTCCGTAGTTTCTGCGGTTATCACCGCATAGCCGTTTGCCGGGATTGTCGTTGAGCAACTGCCAAACTGCGGGTGTACCGTTATAGGGTCTGCCTGAGCCGGGTTGTTTGTGTATATTGTCCAGCCGGTTACATCCACAGCGTCATCGGTCAGGTTATAAAGCTCAACCCATTCCCTGGCCTTATCTTTGTTGCCCGGCGGGTTATACATAAACTCATTAATCACAACGGACTGGAAATCTTTATGTAAAAAGGCCCTGCTTGAGAGAGTGAAGCTGTTTGTGCCATCGGTGAGCGTCGTCTTAATTTGTACCGACTGAATGCTGCCTGTCGGGACAGAACCGGTTAATTTATCACCCTTTATATCGTAGCAAGTAAAAAAGAGACTGCTTACAGAGCCGGCCAAGGCACTTAGAGAACCCGGCTCGCCATATTCAAGCTCCTTGGTCTGAGCGTTTAGTCTGAACTGTTCGGTAATACCATCAACGTTCGTAAACGTTATGTCACCTGCCTGGTCAGTTGATGGGCTTACGGCACTAAACGCTTGTGCCTGGCGCAGGGTACGAACCATCTGCTCCATTGCTGCCTGGCCATCCTGCAATAAAGTTGAACGGTCGCTGCCAAACTTGAAGTCATCGTAGCTGTTGATAACCAGCCCAACAAGTGCTCCTGCAACAATAGCTATTGTGCCTACCACCAGTATCAACTCAACCAGCGTGAAGGCCGAATTGTGTTTAACGAGCTTTTTAGTTTCTTTCCGCATATTGTGTGGTCAAAGTGACCATAATCTCATCCGCTCCGAGCATCCCATTACCATTGGCATCGTAACCAACAGAAACTTCGATAATCTTCAATGTTTGGTTCACGTCCGTCGATGTTCTGCTGGCAAGGTAATTGTTTCCAAGGCTGCTCGGCCAGGCGGTGAAATCCGTATCAAACGATTTTCTAAGAACATTTTTTACCTTTTCCATCTCACCTTCTGCCAGCAGAACGGACTTTACCCTCCGCTCTATCTCCATACTTGTTGCCAGGCTGTCGGCGGCATACAATATAATAGGAACAATGGTTCCAGCCAGTATCAGAGTCGAGGCCAGAATCTCAACAAAAGTAAACCCTTTTGTTTTTATTGCTCTTATCATTGAACCGTTATCCTTCCTACCGGGGTAACTGTAACAACTGTAGTACCACCTGACTTTGAAAATTGCAGCGTTAATGTACTGCCATCCTTCAACTGGCCCAGAGGCGTGAACTGAAATACATCATCACCGGTGCAGGTTACGTCCTTGGGTATCCCGATAGGCCCTTTTACAACCTCCGATGTAGAGGCGTTAATAATACTATAGGATGTATATGACAATGGTACCGGTTTTGCAGGTTTTATGGGTTTTACAGGTTTTACAGGTTTCATAGCAGCTAATATACCCGCCTGGATAACCTGCTTAACCTTTAACTGGGCCAGGGCTACTTTGTAGCCTTCACCGTTGCTACTGGCGTGCGTTATGGCAAGCGACCTGGCAAGTCTTAGATAGTTGCTAAACTGCCGAGCGGCAGTTTCCGCCTCAATCTTGCCCATCGTTCCCCAGCCCATTCTTGGAATGGCTATACTTGCCAGTATCGCCAGCACTGCAACAATAAGGACAAGTTCCACGATAGTAAACCCGCCACGCGTATGGCGGGTAAAACCTGTCCGAACTGTATCAGGTACTCGCTTCATATCCATTCTCCATAGTCCCCTATTCTTGCTTTCGCAAGAAAGCATAGGGGACGAAGGACGAACTGTTATGCTTTTCTGCTCAACGGCACACCTTAATGAACATGCTTAGTTACCGTCTGTGTAGCCGGGACATACACATAGGGTGTTGCCGAGAACGGACAGACCGGCGCCCCATGCGGAAAGTACGTGGTGCTATTGAGAATATCGGCTTGAAAACGGACATTACTCACCGGATATACTCCATCGTTGTTTGCCGCATAAAGCTCAAGAGCCCTTATCAGATTAGCCCAGTTTGCCTGGCACTTTGACTTACTCGCCTCAGCAGCGGCACCGGTTATTCTGGGTACGACTATTGACGCCAGAACAGCCAGAATAAGGACCACTAACAGAAGCTCAACCAATGTAAAACCTTTTCTTGCTTTCATCTTTCATTCCTTCCAAAAATACCTGCTTTTTCAATTATGAAACCCGTCAGAGCAGGTGACTTCCAAGTTTCTCCACAGGATGGCTTACGCCAATATGTTCGGCTCATTTATGTATCATTTTCACCACATCGAAAATGGGCAAATATATAGCCAGTAAAACAAAACCTATAACCAGACTCATAACTACCATTAGTATCGGCTCTATTTTTATAACCAGTTTTCTTATTCCGTCATCAACATCCTGCTCAACACCGCTTGCAAACTTGTTTAACATTTCGCCGAGCTTTCCTGCCTCCTCTCCGGCCGAAAATGCATGCACGATAGTTCGTGGGAAAAAGTCGTGCATTCTGACCGCCTCGGTTATCGTGCCCCCACGCTTTATGTTGCGTTGTATCATACTGGTTGCTCCCGAGACAACAGCATTATCTGCAACATCCTCGGCGATGGCTAAGCCTTCAGACAGCGGCAAGCCCGCTGTAATCATAACGCTTAACGTGCGGACAAATTTAAGCAGTACGACCTTGTGATAAACCTTCCCTATCATTGACACTGAGAATTTCCATTTGTCCAGCCGGTTTTTCACGGCAGGTTCTGTCCGAAACCTCTTGTACAGGACCCACAGCCCCGCAGCCAAAGCAACTATCGAGGGGAAAATATAAACCGCATTTTTGCTGATATACATAAGTGCAATCGTTGGTCCCGGCAGTGGCACGCCCAACTTCGTATAAACTTTGGAAAATACCGGCACAACGACTATCATTATCACGGTAACAACAAGGAATATCATAATTACGACTATAAGCGGATATGCAAAGGCCTGCCGGACTTTCCTCTTTAGTTCGTATTGTTTTTCCATATATGCCGCCAGCTGGCCAAGCACATAGTCAAACTTGCCTGCACTCTCGCCGGCCCGTAACATATTGATGAAAAATGGAGAGAATACCTTTGGGTGCTCGGAAAAGGCCTCTGCCACGTTGCTACCCTGCTCTATCCTCTTACGTATATCATGCAGGGTATCTGAGAGTTTTTTGCTTTCGTTTTCCTGGGCCAGCGAAGATAAGCAGTCCATCAGAGGCAGACCAGCTGCGTACATTACTGAGAACCGCCGACACATATTGACAAGGTCAGCCAGTTTGATTCTTCTGCGTTGTCCGAATGTCTGGCTGCTCTTTTGCGGCTTGACCGAATCGACGGTATAACCCATCTGCTTAAGCTCCGAACGCACTGCACCCTCATTGTCAGCGTAACAGGTGCTTGTGAACACTTCACCGTCATTAACTGCCTGAGCTGTATATTGAAACTGGTTCATTAAAATCTCTCCGGTGCTATTACCCGCTTTACTTCCTCAACAGTTGTTTTGCCTTCGTATATTTTCAACAATGCAGAATCCAGCAGCGTTCTCATACCCTTCTCCACAGCCATCTTCTTTATTTCCAAGGCACCTTTATCCAGCAATATTGCATTTTGAATATCAGTATCTATTTTGAGAATCTCAAACACGCCTTCCCTGCCGCGAAAACCAGTCTCGTAACAATAACGGCAGCCTTTACCGTGAACAAATCCTTCTGCAGGAGGCCTATCAACTCCCAGTAATTTCAGTGTTTTTTCATCAGGCTGATAAGGCCCTTTGCAGTCCGGGCAAATCCTTCTGGCCAATCTTTGCGCCACCGCCATCACAACGCACGATGAGATAAGAAACGAAGGGATGCCGAGCTCTCTTAATCTGGTGATGGCGGTTACCGCGTCGTTTGTATGCAATGTACTTAAGACAAGATGGCCGGTCAGCGCAGCCTGCACTGCAATCTCAGCGGTCTCAAGGTCTCTTATTTCACCGAGCATTATTATGTCCGGGTCCTGTCTGAGTATCGAACGCAGTGCCCCTGCGAACGTTTCTCCGGTCTCCGGGTCTATCTGTATCTGATTGATTCTATCCAGCTGGTATTCAACCGGATTTTCGATTGTGATGATGTTTTTCCCAATTGCATCGAGACTGTGAAGCATAGCATACAAGGTCGTGGTCTTTCCGCTTCCCGTTGGTCCAGCTACAAGAACCATTCCATATGGTCTGCTTACCGCACTTTCCACCAACGCCATCTCCTCGGCATTAATGCCGAGTGTAGTCAGGTCGATAAGCATGCTGGTTTTGTCGAGGATTCGAAGGACCGTTTTTTCACCATCTATCGTGGGTACGACCGAGACACGCAGGTCGTAATCATTTTCTTCGTGCTTGAGACTAATGTGCCCATCCTGAGCCCTGCGTTTTTCAGTGATGTCAAGCTTGGCAAGAACCTTCAGGCGGGAAATAACTTCCTTTCTTACCGCCGCCGGAATCGTCAGACAATCGTGCAATATTCCATCAATCCTGAACCGAACAACCATTTCGTCACCTGCCGGCTCAAAATGAATATCGCTTGCAAGAGAAACTATAGCGTCCTTGATTATGGAATTAACCAGCCGAACGACCTGGCTAGCTTCGTCTGAGAGAACCAACTCTTCAACTTTCTCATCACTCTCCTGTATTGGTTCGGCATCAAATCTGGCGTCTATCATATCCTGTTTGGTCATCTGCTCGGCGCCGTAATGCTGACTGATAGCTTTTCTAATTTCTCGTTCAATGGCTACTAAGGGCTTTACATTGAAACCTGTCACCAGGTTGATTTCGTCTAATGTCGGTAAGTCTACCGGATTGCTCATCGCAACATAAAGAGTATCTTCCTTAAACTTTACAGCGATGACATTGTGCCGGGTGATGAGCCATTGCGGTAAGATTCGAACTATATGTGGGGAAAGCTTGGTTTCTGATAGCTTGATAAAATCAACGCCGTGCTTTTGAGCAATGGCTCTTGCTGCTGTTTCATCTAAGCCAAGCTCGCCCTGGATAGAGATGACTTGCTCTGCGTCGGCCTGAGCCACACCAGAGGTTTCCTTGAGCAAATTGTCTTTCACTTCTAAATCCACAAAGACACCCTAAAATTCCAGTATATCCCAAGACTTTTTATTACTGCCAATCCCTCTATTTAAAGTATAACCCATCATCTCGAGTCATCAAACAAGCCCCCGCCAATGGGTTCTACAAAACAGCACAATGTAAATGCTCGGCGCTTGTGCTATTACTGCCTCCGTGGTTTCTGGTCAAACAGACCAGCTTAGCGTTTGTCTTCTAACAGTCAGTCAGAATAATTACGTAGATAATTGTCGTTTTCCGGTACAGCTCCTCTGTATTTTTTCACTATTATGTCGTAAATTTTAGCACTATTATCGAACGGCCTTATCTGAACTAATTTTTCGTCTATTTTTCAGACCAAGTTTACTCGCAAATTAACGTTGTCTCAGGACTTACCCACCGGCAGCTTTATGTCCGCTAACACACCCAGACAGACATTAAAATCAGCAATGTTAAGGGACTGCCGGGTGTACCACCGTCATTTTCGAGCCACCCCCATATGCTTTTTTACTATGAGAACCCGATTGACAAGCTTTTGAGGCACAAATCATTAGGATTTGGTTACGGACCCAAAACCAACATTTCTATTTCGTAAACAACCTTCTCCGATTGTATCCGGAGAATTTTTATCGGGCCCAAATCTGCAGTGTCTTCCGAGTATCCAGAGCAAGCCCAGAGAACGGATAAGGTCCGTTGTTAAACAAATCCAAAAGGATTGATGAGTACCACGTTGCGGGATGGCAAGGCAAACGGCTTTATCTCCCGGCAATATAGAAAGTTTTATGTGATATGTACAATAAGCAGGTTAAGCAAATGGGCGGTACTGGACTTGAACCAGTGACCTCCTGCGTGTCGAGCAGGCGCTCTAGCCAACTGAGCTAACCGCCCTTTAAACCACCTATCCACAGTATGGCTAAATAAACTATAAAATCAAGGATTTTTTTAAGAACCGCTGTTAAAAAACGAAATTTTCCCAAAGATACAAAGTTATTTATAGATGCAGGTGTTATCGATGACAGATTCCAGCGGGCAACTAAGGACAAATATGAACGGCTATACATGAATCTTCGGCAGAAGTGATAACAATTATCACTTCAAATTTCGTCTAACAACGGCGGCTGTGGAAAATGTCCGCTGGGCATTGCCGCTCGCAACTGTTATAGAAATCTGAACCGATTTAACATAGGTGACCAAACCCTCGGTGACGATATTTTTTGCGAAGGTCATGGCGGTAACACCGTCACAAAGTGTGTAACTATCGCCGGAAGAATTATCAATCAGATAAAGCTTGTTATCCGCACCACTATAACTGAAAGTTATGTCGTCCCCGTTGGCGGTAATAAGTGTACATTGATTATTTGGCGAGTTTGGGTTAACGGCATCTGCTGTCCGAAGCTGGCTTGTTATACGAGACAATGCCTGCCGAGCATTGTTAACCGTTCTAAAGACATCTTCATTTTCTCTGTAGTTTATAGCTGATGCGTTAAAAGCTATAGCTACAGCGGCAAGCAACATGCCTGTTATCGCCAGGGCAAGCAGCAGCTCGGCAAGACTAAAACCGCCTTTGTATGTTGTATCCCTCGACTGCGCTCGGGACAGGTTTCGTATGTCGTATTTCGTATATCGCATTTTGTATACAGCTTTTTTTCTTAGTATCGTGCTCGAATCCAGGCGGTGGAACTGATTTCTTTGGAATTTAGAAAAACTTTAACAGTAACCCTAACGAAACTGCTGCTATGGTGAGCCACAACCTGTTCGAAATTCGAGGGACTTACATTTTGAATGCTAATCTGCTGAGTAAACGCGGCAAAATCATTTAAGGGTTGCCGATTTGCGTTAATTGGCGGAGAAAAACTCGCACCAGCAAAATCATCCAAATCATCATAGTCAACCAAGGCAGCTTCTTCGGGTCCAAAGGTGGAAAGGCCGGTCTGTGGGTCAACTACCGGCAGCATGGCAGTAAGCTCTCTGAACTGCTCAACGAGAAACTCAGCGGTGGACAGGTCCGCTGCGGCACCGTTAGCTTTTGTGAATGAGCCGTTGGCTACAACCAAGGATACAACTGCAAGGCCTACCAATATAATCGCAATCAACACCTCAATAATTGTAAAAGCTCTCTCGTATCTATATCGCATCTCGTATCCTTTATACCGTGACCCGTATGCTGAACGAGCGATGAATTTATTTGCCCATAACGATACTGGACATCCTGAATATAGGCAGAATAATACTCATCGCAATAAAACCAACCAAAACACCCATAATTACTATCATTATAGGCTCTATCATCGACGTTACCGTTTTAATAACGGTTTTTAGCTCCCTTGCATAATAACTTGCAACATCTCTCAAGACATCACTGAGGGTACCTGAATCCTCGCCACTTCTTATCATTTGCACGACATTGGTGGGCATTAAATTGTCTCGACCCAAACTTGAAGCGATTTTTTTGCCTTGACGAACCTCCTGATAGACACCCAACCACATATTTCTATAAAGGACATTTCCGGATATCTGAGCTGTTATCGAAATGGTATCAAGAATAGGCACTCCTGCCTTTGTGAGCACACTCATTGTGTGCAGAGACCTTGTTATATAAAGACTTCGACAAAGTGTTCTTATAAGAGGCAATGATAATTTTGTCTTATCCCACCATTGCCGGCCACTATCGGTACTAATAAAGTACCAAAACCCCCACAAACTAACGCCTACAGCAGGAACGATAAAGAACCAGAAACTCCGCAGAAATGCACTGCTTACCATTAAAATTTTGGTGGCTGTAGGCAGCAGATGCTCCTTACCTGCAAATATGGCGGTAAACCTCGGCAAGACAAAGCACAGCAAAAAGATAGTTACTGCCACTGCCATAACAGCTATGATGATTGGATAAACCATAGCAGATCTAACCTGTGAGCGAGTCTCGGCCTCATTATCCAGGTAATCCGCTAATTTCTGCAACATCTCACTAAGCGAACCTGAAACCTCGGCGGCAGCGACCATATTTATATAAAGATTTCTGAATACTTGAGGATGCTCAGCAAGGGCCTGAGAAAAACTGCTGCCCTGCTCAATACAATTTCTCAGACTGGTGATAATACTTTTGAATTTTTTACTATCCTGTTGCCCGGCTATTGCCTCAAGCGAATCCTGAAGACTTATGCCCGCCCGGACCATAACCGCAAGCTGATTCGTAAAGTTCAGAATATCCTTTTTGCTCGGACCAAAATCAACTCTGAAATTCTCTATCTTTCGCAGCGTTCCCTGTCGGTTGCCGGCTTTGCGCCTATTCCCCCGCTCTTGCTTCGCTTGCCCCTGCCTCTCTCCCGCTGCTTCGCGTTTGCGAAGCAAACCGGCGGCTGCACCACGGTAATTCTGTAAAGATTCTTCGAACATACATATATTCCCTATATTTTTGCCTTGCCAGCCGTGCCAGAAACGGCACGTCTCGGCAGGAGTTCTTCAGGCGGTTGAAAAACTTCAAACTCATTGAGAGGAACAAGTAACTCTTCCATCTTCCCTGGATTGGTTGAGCGTATAATCGCCTCCTCTCTGTTTATGTAACCCTTGAAATACATTTCCGCTATACTATTGTCCAGATTCTGCATACCTAACCTGCGAGAAGTCTCAATAAAATTCGGGATTTCATAGATTCTGTTCTCCCGAATACAGTTTCTCACCGCTGAGGTACACAACAACATCTCCGTACACGGTACCATTCCCGGCTCATCTATTCTTCTAAACAGTGTCTGCGAGATAACTGCCTGTAGTGTATTAGCCAGCATTGCCCGAATCTGATTTTGCTGACTGGCTGGATAAATATCTATAATACGTTCGATAGTTTGAGGGGCATTAATCGTGTGCAGTGTGCTAAAGACAAGGTGCCCCGTCTCGGCAGCGGTAATCGTGAAACTTGTCGTCTCAAGGTCTCTCATTTCCCCGACCATAATGATGTCGGGGTCCTGTCTCAGTACGTGCCTGAGTCCTGATGCAAATGCCGGGCAGTCAAAACCAATTTCTCGCTGTTCAATCATGCTCTTTTCATTCTCTATCGCATACTCTACAGGGTCTTCCAGTGTAATTATGTGTTTCCTGTACTTCGAGTTTATTAAACCTATCATCGAAGCGAGTGTCGTACTTTTGCCGGAACCGGTATGGCCCGTTACGAGCACCAATCCCCTTGGCAGGTTTGTCAGCTCGCCAACTATTGCAGGCAGGTGAAGCTCCTCTATCGAAGGTATCTGGTTCGGAATCACTCTAAAAGAAATCGCTATCGTTTCACGCTGATAATGAGCGTTAACGCGAAACCGATGACCATCATCGATGCTCGTTGAAAAATCAAGGTCCCTCTTGGCCTCGAACACCTCGAACCTCTCCGAACCAACCATCGAAAGAACCATCTCTTTTGCATCTTCGTTACTCACAACAGGAAAATCCATATTGAGCAACTCTGTGTTCTTACGAAGTACCGGCTGCATCCCAACGTTGATATGAACGTCACTCGCCATCCCCTCTATCGCTGCCGCTAATATCATTCCTATATCTAACATATCATAATCCTCTTCTCTTTATAAAATAGTAACTCATATGCTACTCTGCGAAGTAGCGAGGCTTCTTCGCTACGAAGCACGAGTCAGGTTTCAAAGCGGATTAGACGGGCTTTTCAACCCTCGACAGTTGTTTTCGAGGGTCAACAAAACTTTTTTTCGCTCTGGCCATTGTATTCTCTAAAAATTTTAATCTGGCTCTTATCTAAAAACCGGTTACCTGCCGAGACGTGCCGTCTCTGGCACGGCTGGTGGTTTCCATTAACCCCCGAATGAAACTGTCGGGGGTCAAATACAAAATGGTTCGATTTTACTCACCATCCTGAGCGAAGTCGAAGGACTGATATTATCATTGCGGCAACTTCAAAACTATTTTCATATCCTCCGACTCAAGGTTAACGGAAGCATCACCAATCCGGACAACATTAAAACCATTTATTGAGCCTCCTTCACTGAGGATTTTGTCATTAATCATACAGCACCTGTTCTGTTCCGATTGCATAATGCACAAAAGCTGCATTCCCTCGGCTTGTTGCCTGAGCTGCTGTTGCCTGAGCATTTCAGCGTTGATATCGAATTTTCCATTGCCACCTAATTTACTTTCCAAGCCAGCCAGGAACACCTCAAGCTCAAACGGATTTCTTAAGAGCTCATCGACCTCTACCTGCAGGACATCTGAGAACTCATAAAACTTCCTGACTATCTCATCCATACGGTCATACATTTCAGCCCTAACGCCGGTGAGCTGTGTGATGGCCACCTCAATCTTTGTTTCCTCGGCACTAACAACATCCGCGGACGCTGTTTTAGGTGCGCTCTTTTTTATCATAAAGCAGAGGCACAACAGGCCAATCCCAAACAAGACAGCAAGCAATATCGTGCTCTTGCGCACATTTTTACTCTTAGCTGCTACTGTAAGATATTCGTCGCTCGTCTCCCGTGGCTCGTGGCTCGTGTCCGGCGAGCGACGAGTCCCGAGCGACGAGTCACGGTCTTGCTCTCGCAAAAAAGATAACATAGCTAAGCTCCATTAAAGCTGGTAATTGGTTAAATGGTAATTACCAGTTACCAATTACCATTTACCATTTAACCGGTTTTGTTCTGGAAAAATATACTCACTACAAAATCAGCTGATATTCGGGTCTCATCCTCTGTTTGCTTCTGTAACTGAAGCTCACGCACCTTCATTATGCGTGGCAGCTTTTCAAGCTCCAACAGGAACGAATAAAACGAGTTGAAATCCCCCTGTAACTGCATTTTTAACGGCTGTTCCACATAGCCACTATTATCCTCTCTCTTTAGTGTTCGAATTGTTTTGGGTTTCAGACCCTGCTTTTGTGCAATGACAGTTACCTGCTCAAGCACTTTGTGAATCTCACTTGTAGGCGGCAGCTTGCTTTCAAAAAATTCGATGGCCTCCTGCAACTGCTCAAGCTGCTTTGTAAGGCCCTCAGCCGCTACAGTAGCCTCCTCAAACTCAGCTAATTTATCCAACTTTGCCTGGACACGCGCTTTCACCTCTGCCAAATGCTTGTTAGCCGGCTTGATCATATACTGGTAGCCAACTACAGCTACACTCAACAACAAACCAAAAAAAACAATTTTTCTAAAACCGCTTGCCATAATTCCCCTCGTATTTCATATTTTGTATGACGCTTTGCACATAACATATTAGTTATCAGCACTAAAAAGTCCGTCCCATTTTCTCAGCTTTCGCAGTAATTCTCTCAACGTCATGCTTAGTAAGATGGACGTCCCTGTTAAGCATTGCCGTCAGCTTGAATCGCCTGAAGGCCATCTCTTCGATTTTGTATTCTTTTGACTCCACCAGCGCTACATTGTTCAGTAATCCATCAGAGGCGGATAGCCGCTCAATATAGGCAGCAACCTGAAGGTCACTCGGAGCAATACCTTCAATCTCCATACTCGTCTCTAACAATTTTTCCTGTGAACCCTGCGACTGATCTGCTGCCATTTTAGCTTGCGTCGCCTGATATTTACTGGCTGAGCCAACAATACGACCGCTTTGCCTGAGCTCGTTCTGAACAAGGCCCAGCTTCAATAACGAAACGCCTGGTGGCAGGTTATTTGTTAACGACGCCAACAAAACACTTCTCGGCACCGGCTCAAGCAGCTCTGCAGTGGTAAGAGCTGTCTTCATCATCGTCTTTCGTTTTGCCTGAAGCTCTTCAAACTGCTTTATTGCCCCCTGAATCTGAGTCAATTTTTCATTCACAAGTCTTCCCTGAGTATGGCAGGCACGCTGGCGTATTTTGATAGTTATAAACGAACCACCTAATCCTGCCATTACTACGCCGAGCAATACAAGATACATCAAGTTTGTTCTCCGCGACTCGTTGTTTTGAACATAATCATCAGGTACAAAATTTACATTAAGCATTTTTTATTCCACCTCTATATGTCATCTCCCAAACGCACTTTATTGTATTTGGTATTTCTACCCCTATGACAAGCTAAGCCCAAAGGCAGTAGTGAAGTTAATTTGCTGCTTTTTCTGAACAAAGGTTTCCGGAGCGGTGGAAAGTCTTCTATCCACTCCAAGACGCCGGGGTTCAGTTACTTCCACTGCTGCAAAACAATCTCCTATTTGTGCTGGCATCTCCAATTGCTTTGCTATTGATGTACATATATCTTTATTTACAGGCTGGCCCGAAAGGAAAACCAAACGCTCTATCTGAGCACCAGGGTGCATCGAGATGAAGTGGCGTTTGCAGGCAGTCAGCTCAAGCACCAATCTCGCCAGCGTTTTCTCAGCACTCGTCTCGGCGGAGTCTTGCCGAGCCGTAGCGGGATCAGAAGCATCTCCGTTATATTTGGAGTATATCTGGCCATCGAATTGCTTTGCTCCTATTGATATGGAACGAGCAAAAAGCAGATTTTTATGCCGACAGATTACAACATTCGTGCAGTTTGACTCTATACAAACGAGCATTACAATCGCCTGCAGGTCCGCTTTACGCCTGCCAAAAAACTTAGTATAGGTGTTTGTCAATGCCACAGGCCAAACGCCAATAGATTTAATCTTCAGGCCGGTCTTTTCGTATATCGCTAAATGTCTATCGATAATCTTTCTTTCAGTCGCCATCACCACGGCATTATTATCCTCCGTCTGGATATACTTTATCATCGTGTTTTCTCTGATGGGCTCGAAGGGCAGCTTCTGTTTTATTTTCGAGAAAATAACATCATCCAACTCGGCACCATTCGTTTTCGGCACCCTTATGTGGTCAATAAATACCTCATTCGCCGGTATCGCTGATATCACATTTCTTCCATGAAATTTGCCACTTGCCATTACCTTGCGTATAGCATCGATGGCCCATCTTTGCCACTCGATGCTGCCGGGTTCGACATTGACAGGCCGATTTTCATAGCCGCCGTCAATTAAACTTATGCCAGCTCCGTTACTTCCAAGCTGGACAACCTTCAAATTGTCATCTCCCACATCCACACCGATTGAAAACGTATGGTTTTTTAAGAACCAAGCCATCTTAACCTCATCCAGAAAAGTTCCCCGCTCCTGTCTTCTGACAAGAAGACGCGGGTGCTGGCACCTCCATTCTCCGTAGTACCTACTACGAAGGATGAATCTAAAGGCCATAGGGAATGCTGATTTTGACCCTTAATATAACGGGAACCCTGCATCCATTTACATTCATCGTCCAAGATGATACCTATATTAAATTACCTCAAAGGCCGACAAAGCGGGACTTGGGGGGCAATCCCGACTTGCCTAAACAGTATCAAGTAAAATATATGAAACAAAATACATACGAGCCAAACCCAAGCCCAAATATTGGGACGCTAATTTGCAAAAAAAGACAAAAGCTGATTTCGCTACCTATAAAATGTGCGATGATAACCTATAATCAAAGATAGATTCATAAGCATTTAGCTACGATGAACAAAACGAACCGTGTTGAGGCGAGAAAAAAGCTTTTTAAAAACGAAAAATTTTTTCAAACACAATGCACAGCATGGCCAAGTCCATAAAACCTCTCTCGAAATAAATTGCGGAAGATT
>Ga0315551_10000346_pt1 | contig 37233 bp, 33 predicted proteins | sample SalMarSW160290MG_FD_203678 | JGI IMG/M metagenome (GOLD analysis project Ga0315551, IMG submission 203678) | Salt marsh sediment microbial communities from the Plum Island Ecosystem LTER, Massachusetts, United States - Salt Marsh Sediment SW1602-90 ...
TTCTCATTGCAAAATAATATCGGATATAATGCAGATATTTTACTATAATTAGTGTAATCCTTTGTCGCCATATCTATTTCAATCCTTGTGGTCCTGTTTTACCTCAATCAACCGCTCTTCGCAATTGTAAATATAGGTTTATACTCCGTCATCGGCCGGGTTGTCGTTTATCGGCATAGACCGTCCCCCGGCATCCATAATTGATTTAGGGAATTGACGTAATTGAGTTTACTGTTGTGCGGTCGGCTGCTCGAGCTATGCGCTTGCGCGAACGGCCTGACTGTGAGTTTCGTTTAGCACGTCCTCGATGCTCGGCAGAATGTATTTGCTTGCGACTATGTCCCAGCTCATATTCTTTGCTATTGCGTAGCCGTTCTCAATCATCGCCTCGACCTCCGATTCGTTCTTCGGCAATAGCGTAATTATTTCATCCGCCACGTCCCTGCTCACCCTCGCCTCCACCTGGTCGCGGACGTTTCTGTCTATCCCAAGCAGTTGGCCGGCGTCGCTCTGCCTTCCATCGATTGCGGTGTAGTCGGCAACAATAACGTTCCTTGTCCCTTTTATTGAAGCCGGCTCGATTCCTTCGATTGCTTCATTTACCAAGCCGCAGCAGCCGGAAACCCCGCTGAGGACGCAAATCGCGCCGAATGTAAGCGGCTCCAAAGGCGCAATGCCGAACGGCTCATAAATGCTTTGCCCGAACTCGACGTCGCTGCCTCTGCGAATGTCGATAAATTCCATATCTTCGGGCATTTTGTTCCCGCAGTGCTTTCTGTTGAAGCCGAACTGGTTGATGAATATGACCTTTACATTCCTGCTTCTGGCGTTGAACTCCTGTATCGCTGTATAGAACGTCGCCTCCCCGCCCGACAGGTCAGGCCAGCCCTCCCGATGTGCCACAGGCCAGTTGTACTTGGCCTCCATATTGTAGATATCCCTGCTGCGCCTCTGGCAAACCTCCGTCGACAATAGCAGCATTACGGCGCTTTTGCCCGCCCTCGTGAACGAATCATCTAAGTGCTCCAGTACCCGCAGGTCGCGCCATAGCCCCTTGCTGCGGACAAGCCGAGTTACGTGCGTGAATATCAAATCCGGCTTATACCCCAGGAGATTTTCGCAGTAGTTCTGCAATCTTTCTTTCGATGCCGTTTTCTCTTTTAGTGCTATCCGGTAAGCGGGTATGCCGTTATAGACAACCGCGATGTTCTTTGATTTGAAGCCGGGAGCAAGAAATCTCAGCTCGTCGGCAACGAACCCGCCCACCGCCAAAATAACGTCGCAGTGCTGCGAGGCCTCGACTAAGGGATGCTTGAAGTAGGCCTGCTGGCTGCCGAAAACGTCCCCCACGTAGAGCTCATTGGCGTTGGCCGTTTTAATAAGGTTATAAAACATCGTGTCGTGCCCGGGGTGTTCCTCGACTATCTTGCGCATCGTGGCAACCTCGTGCGCGTAAAAGGCGGTTTTATATCTGCAGTAAGGGTCTATCATCGCCGCAAGCGCTGTGGGCATACCCATATACTCGTGAGCCACAATCACCGTCTTGTCCGTGGCGGCCCCGATGGTCTTGAGCACCGCCATAGTCGCCGGCGCGATGCGCAGGTACTGCTCATATTCCCACAGACCCTCATAAATGTCGCTGCTAATGCCGAATCTTTCGTATAGCTGCTTCTTGAATTCGTTGACAATTCCGGCCTCGGCATTCCTGATATCCAGAAGCAATACCTCGGGGGAGCTTCTTACACCGGTCTGGCTGTCGACGAATGTTCGCCTGCCGTAGACGATGCCAACATTGTAGTAGCTCTCAATCTTGCGAAATGCGGAGGCATAGCCGGTGTTGACAAGACCGTCATGCGAGGAATAAAGCACCTCGCCGCCCTCGCCCAGCCGGTCAAGGACAGAGCCCTCGGTAGTAAAAAGCGGACCGGTGATGATGGACCTGTCGACCCCGTCGAGGTATGTTCGGCAGGTGAACAGACCCTCCAGCACGGCGCCGATGCCGCCCACCTTGCCAGCCGCCTCATGCGTAACGTGAACCAGGATTGGCTTGCTGCCCATATAAGCTCCTCTGTGAGGTGTGATTCAAAGGTGCATCGGTTTAGCACGCCCCCCTATTTAAAGTGTAAAAAGCCATCTTGCCGGGACCAAATGGGGACACTGAGTTTACGTTGCCTCAATTACTTATACGATGTGCCCAGAGGTATGGTCTTACCGGACTGAGTATATCAGGTGCGAGTAAGCGTGTTTTTTAATGGAGCCGGCTGCGCAAGTTTTTTATCAGACCCGAAAGCACCTGCTGTGGAATGTCCGCCAGCTCCGGCTCCGGGATGCCGCTTAGAGCAATGCGTTCGAGAATTTTACCGGCTTTGCGGCTGTAGGGGATTATCGTTTTTGCGGTCGCCTCGGCCCGGTCCAGTTCGCCGTCGGCCATCTCTCTCAGATAAGCGATTATACTGGTCGTCAGCTCGGCGTCGCTTATCGCTTCCGGCTTTGCGGACGCTGATGTGTTCCTGACCTGTGCCCCTTCCTCCGGCACGGCGGTTTCCCTGAGTATCTCCTGTCTCAACCTCACTTCCTCGGCTAACATCTCCTTTTTTCTCTCCTCATCGCCGTTGTCTAAAGGCGCCAGCCGAATCTCCTCGTCTGTTTGCTTGCTGGGCACATACAGCTTGTTTTGGCAGCCCGGGCATTTGCCCCACTTGCCGCCGGCGTCATCCGGCGCCTCTATTTTCTTGCCGCAATGCTCGCAGTGAAAAACAATGCTCATTTCGCCACCTCCTGGCTTAATACTTACGTCTTGTCTGCGCTATATTCTACCGTTACCTCGGTTGTTATTCCACCCCGCGGTGTAAATCGGGATGTTACTTTCATCCATCTCGGCTTGCTGGCACTGCTTAAATCGTCGAGAATTTCATTGGTCAGGGCCTCGTAGAATATGCCCTTGTTTCGATAGCTCTGAATGTAGAATTTTAAGCTTTTCAGTTCGATGCACAGCTTGTCCGGGCAATACTCGATGATTATCTCGCCGAAATCCGGCTGGCCCGTCCGCGGACACAAACTCGTAAACTCCGGGCATCTTATCGTAATGCGGTAATCCCGTGCGGGTTGGGGGTTATCGAATAATTCCAGCGCCGGCTTTTCGCTCATTTCTTAAGTCTCGCAAAAATCTCACGAACTAATATAATATAAACCCCTTATCCTGACAAGCTCGCCTCGCCGAAGCAAACGGGCTGTACGTGCAAAAAATTTATCGGACACACCGGACAAAACGACCAGGGAGTGCAAAATGACACAGCGAAAAGACAGGGCAATCGTGCTTTTAAGCGGCGGGCTCGATTCGGCTACCACATTGTCCATAGCCAAAGATGAGGGTTTCGACATATATGCCCTTACCTTCCGGTATGGCCAGCGACACCAGCGCGAAATTGAGGCCGCTAAGCAAATCGCAAGGTCAACCAGCGTTGTCGAGCACAAAATTATCCCCATAGACCTAAGCGGTATAGGCGGCTCCGCACTGACAGACCTGACCATTGACGTCCCAAAGGATAGGGCCGACCTCGGCAACTCAGACGAAATCCCCACGACCTATGTCCCCGCCCGCAATACGATTTTCCTCAGCTACGCCCTGGCCTGGGCCGAGGTCCTCGGAGTCTTCGACCTCTTCATCGGCGTAAACGCCACCGATTTCAGCGGCTACCCCGATTGCCGACACGAGTATATCGAGGCATTCGAGCGCCTGGGCAATCTCGCAACCGTCGCCGGCACTAAGAAAAAAGGCGAGCTCAGGATTCATACCCCCATTATTAATATGACAAAAGCCCAAACCATCCTGGCCGGCATGAAACTCGGCGTTGATTACTCGATGACACATAGCTGTTACGACCCCGACAGGCAAGGCCGAAGCTGCGGCCGATGCGATTCCTGCCGACTCCGCCTAAAGGGCTTCCGCGATGCGGGCCTCCAGGACCCAATCCAATACGTCGAAGGTGTCGGCGCCGACGCTCGCTGATTGTTAGCATTCTCGTCGGCTGACATTCTCTTTTCACGCCCCTTATCGCGTAACTCCTCTGTAGACAAAGACTTAGAACGAGTATTATTTTTTCATAAAATGTTAGATAATCATTGAACTTCTGTTACAAGTATGGTATAATACCAACCCAACTGGGGATTCAACCCGGCTGTCAGCCCAGGAGGGCTAAGTAGTAGGCAAGTCGCCAAGTCAAGCGGAGAACCGCACGATAGCAGCCCAAGGTAATGGGTCCCGGATAACAACCTTCCGGGCTCTACGACAGGGCAAGGGAAAGCGGGCCTTCACGGAAAGGCAGTTCACACAATCGAGTGTGCTCATAGTTCGTAACAACAACGAACACTGAACTGTGAGCAATGAACGCTGAACAAGGATTAATCATGAACGTCAATTTAACAATCCCGCTCCCCGTCTGGCTCGACCGGTTTTTCACCTGGCCCGTCCTGCTATATCGTCGCAGAAAATTCGGCTACTCCTACCGCAGGATTTATCTCGGCGAAGGATTTTATGCGATTGTTGACCCTGCCGACTACTACCAGCTCAATAAATATCACTGGGCGCCGAGGATGAATAACAACTGTATTTACGCCTTCAGATTCGTTAATGAATTCGGTAAGAAGACAAAAATTATATCGATGCACCGCGATATTATGAAACCGCGAAAAGGTGTTCTGGTCGACCACAGAAATGGTAAAGCACTGGATAACCGGAGGAGCAATCTTCGTTTTGCAACGAGAGCGCAGAACATGCAAAACAGGGGCAAGATAAAGAAAAAGACGTCCTCACGGTATATCGGGGTTTATCAGGAGAGACGAACCGGCCGATGGGTTGCCTGCATTGCACATCGCGGGGGAAAAATATCCTTAGGAACGCACGGCAGTGAAATCGAAGCTGCGAAGGCGTATGACAGGGCAGCAAAAAAGTTCAGGGGAGAATTCGCCCGACTGAATTTTCCGGAGGATATTTAGGGTGGATTTTTATATTTAGCCCCGCCACTTCGTCCCGACGTCGTTTGTCGGGACAATGGCGGGGTTAATTCTTTTTCCCGATTACATTTTGACCCTGCCACTCGCCAAAGGCGTAGATGGCAGGGCTAAATACTTTCTGCGGTGATTGTCATTTACATAATCGATTCTTCGTCGAAGGCTGTTTGTGTCGAAACAATACCGTTTGTCGAATCCGGCTGTCCATATCCGGCCCTGCATCCCCTCTTTGCGAAGCGCACGCACCGCACAACTCTTGTATCGCTGCACGACAATTCCGATGGGTTTGGGGGTATATTCCGCCACAAGATGAACGTGTCTTGCACAGACCGACAGTGCGTAAATTCGCTGACCGAACTGAATCGCCTTTTGTCGAATGGCCTCTTCAACAATCCTTCGCTGTTTAAAAGACAACCGCACGGGGCTTTTTGTTAGTGACCTTAAATTTGCGCCTTCCAGTTCTTCATTTTGAGGCAGGATTCGGCCGTCTTTGACATATTTGCGTTTGTTTCCTTGCAGCCAGCTCCCATAGGTTGTCCACGTCAACATATATCCGATTGTCTTGGCCATATGTGAAAATTTTATGAAATTGTATTTGCATTTCAACCATATTTAGCCCCGTCATCATCGCCGAAGGCGTGTGACGGGGTTTTTTTGTTTATATTTAGCCCCGCCACTTCGTCCCGATGTCGTTTATCGGGACAATGGCGGGGTTAATTGACGTGTGACAGGATTTTTATTATATACGCAATACGCTTCACGCAATACGAATTTATTTCCTTTGCCTTTCCAGACAATCCACTCCATAATATCCCCGGAGCACCCGGCCCCGCACCTCTGACCCGAAAAATAACCGACCTTAAGACGCGTCTCTAATAAGGTGATGGCGAGATTGGAATGCGTTTTATACGGATTGTATAGCCGTTGTTATACAAAATGGAGATAAGAAATGCCCACCGAACCTGCGAAAACTTTCATAGTTGACTGTCCATGGTGCAAAGCCAAAGTTGCAGCGATTGAGCATGGTCGAGCAACAAAAACCTATTTCAATGACGAGATTTGTGAACCTTCTGGCATCACCATTGCGGTAGGTGAATGCCCAAGTTGCCGCTCACCTCTGGTAGGCGCAAGTCATCAACTTGATTTCAAGGGCTGGGACGGTGAGGAAGAAGATCGTTGGTCTGATATGGTTCGGGTTTATCCAAAACCTCCAAAGGCATTTCTAAGCAACCGCATACCCAAAGATGCCCTTAATTCGGTCACAGAAGCAGATAGATCATTACAAGCCAATGCAAACATTGCCGCCTGTGTCATGCTCGGACGTGCACTTGAAGCCGTATGTCGCGACTTATTGGAACCAACAAGATCGGCAACATCAACAGCAAAAGCTAGCGTACAACCGAAGCGGCCAATTATGCTTGGTGAGGGAATACGAAAACTAAAAGAGAAGAACATTATTGATGAACGACTATTCGATTGGAGCCAACAATTGCATGCGTTTAGAAATATCGCTGCTCACTCAACCAGTGAGGCTATTTCCAGGGCAGACGCCGAAGATCTACAAACGTTCGTATATGCAATAATTGACTATATCTACGATCTTACGGATAGATATAACAAGTTCAAAGAACGCATAGCCAGAAAGGCCAAGAAATAACGGGAAAAGGCCGAAATTTGGGTTTTTGGCCTGAAAACTTTACTACTTGTGGCTTTTAGCCACCTTTCTCGTTTGACCGCGGAACTACAAAACCACCAATTCTCTCCGTAATTCCCCAGCCCGCCTTTTTACCCGCCTGTGGCGGGTCGGCGGATCCCTCATCCCAAATCATCAATCATAAATCTCAAATCGTAAATTATATCAATGCTGTTTCCTCCCGGGTGTGCTATGATTTACTCTTGACAACTACTGTTATTTCTGGCACAATAACCCCGGAATGAGCAGGCCGGTATAGGGGGGCAATTCCGGCCTAAAAGAAGAAGTGGAATAGTTATGAAGGCTAGAAAAACTGTCACAATAGCGGCGGTGGTGTTGTTTTTTCCCATTGGTTACATAAAAGCAGGCACTTGGAAACAAATTGATATGCCAGGTGCTACCTCGACCGAGGTATATGGTATATCCGGCAACAATATTGTAGGTAAATATTATGACAACCCTGAAGTCGAGCACTATTTTCTTTATGACGGGTCAAACTGGACAACTCTTAACATGCCAGAAGCTGTGGAGACTTATGTATATGGCATCGACGGCAGCAATATTGTAGGTGCATACTATGACAGCAGCTTCGGTACTCGTGGTTTTCTTTACAATGGGTCAAGCTGGGAAACTCTCGAAATGTCCGGCTGTCAAACTATAGCCTATGGCATCGACGGCAGCAATATTGTGGGCATATACCAAAACCTTGAAGATTATATCGAGCACGGGTTTCTTTATAACGGGACAGAATGGATAACGATAGATGTGCCAGGAGCTATTGATACTTTCCCATGTGATATTGACGGTAGCAATATTGTTGGTAGTTATGATGACGGTTCTGGCCTTCACAGTTTTCTTTTTAACGGAACAGAATGGACAACGATAGATGTACCAGGAGCTATTCAGACTGGCGTATCCGGTATCGACGGCAACAATATTATTGGCAATTATTATGCCTCTGGTGGTTATTTCAATTTCTTATATGATGGGGCAACCTGGAAAACTCTAACTCTTGAAGGCATGCCTGAGTCGGATTATAGATTAATACATGATATCGACGGTAGCAATATTGTTGGTTATTACGAGGATGATGTTGGTCATATGCACGGCTTTATTTACACGATTCCCGAACCCGCCACTATTTTATTATTCGCCCTTGCCTGGCCCTTAGGGCGCGGCCTCGCTTTACGAAGAAAACATTAAATTATCAATCATCAATTATCGATTATCAATAAACTATCCCTTCGTGTCTTGGTGGCAAAAAAAATCCGTGTAAATCCGTGCCAATCCGTGGTTAAAAAACGCGGCCTGCAAATCGCGCCTTTTCGCTTTTGTGGCCGAGGGTGCATCGCTCCCACCAATTATCCTGTACCCGGTGTTTAACAGCAGCAATTTTAGCTTGAGAAATCATCTTGTGTCTGGTATGATGAGAAATGTCAAAAGGACCGTGGAAGGCCTATATTAAAAAGGAGGATTGTATTATGAAAAGGTTATCTTGTTTCTCAGTATTGGCACTGGCAATTTTTTGTTTTTCTGCGTCTGCGCTACAGGCCGTCGAGCCGGGAGAGGTCAACGGCTGGGGATTTAATAGTGATGGTCAGGCGAATCCACCTGATGGAAATAATTATGTCGCCATCGCGGCAGGCGTGTTTCACAGTCTGGCTCTGACCCCGGACGGCTCAATCGTCGGATGGGGAGATAGTAGTTCCGGTCAGGCGGACCCTTGTGATGGTAACGATTTTGTCGCCATCTCGTCAGGCGGCTATCACGGCCTGGCTCTGACCTCGGACGGCTCGATCGTCGGATGGGGGAGTAATAATCATGGTCAGGCGACACCGCCGGCGGGCACGGGATTTATCGCCATCGCGGCTGGCTATGAACACAGTCTGGCGCTGACCTCGGACGGCTCAATCGTCGGATGGGGATTGAATAGTTTCAGTCAGGCGACACCGCCGGCGGGCAACGATTTTGTCGCCATCGCGGCTGGCGGCTGGCACAGTCTGGCGCTGAAATCGGACGGCTCAATCGTCGGATGGGGGGCTAATTATGACGGTCAGGCCACGCCGCCGGCGGGCACAGGATTTATCGCCATCGCGGCAGGCAGCGAGCACAGTCTGGCGCTGACTTGGGACGGCTCAATCGTCGGATGGGGAAGAAATCTTGATGGTCAGGCGACGCCGCCGCCGGGCAACGATTTCGTCGTCATCGCGGCAGGCGGCGAGCACAGTCTGGCGCTGACCACAGACGGCTCGGTCGTCGGATGGGGGGCTAATGATTATGGTCAGGTGACAACGCCGGAGGGCAACGATTTTGTTGCCATTGCAGCAGGCCTCTATCATAGTCTGGCGCTGGAGAGATACTGTTCCTTTGTTCTTGCGGGTGATTTGAACAATGACTGCCGGGTGGACCTGGTTGACTTTGCGGACTTTTCTTCCAATTGGCTGGTGGATTGCAAGCTGGACCCGAACGACCCTGCCTGTGTGCATAAGTAGCTTTTACAGCCAATTGCTGTATTAAAATTCGTTATTCTCCGCTGGGTGGCAATGCCACCTACTGAATACCAAACCGCCCGAAAACTCGGTGCTCTCTGTGGCTATATCCTTTTGTGTCTTGCCTGCTTGCCCTCGGGGTGTGCTTCTAAGTATTAGCAAACGGAGGGCCCCTGCAAGCAGTAGGCAGGGGGCGGTCTCCGCGGTTGAAAATCCGTGTCTAATCTAACTTGCTTGGCTTCGTTTATGTTTCGGCTGCCACCGGCTTTTCCGCCGTGATGATAACGAAATTAGCATCGTGGACGAGGGCAAAACTTTTGACAAAGCTTGCTTTACAAGAAAGTTTTGCCAAGTACACTAAGCCAGCCGAAACCTTCGTGTTTCTTCGTGGTAAAAATTTATCCGCCGTAGGCGGAATCCGTGTAATCCGCGTAAACTTGTGCCATAGGTATCTGTGGTTAAAAAATTCTCTGCGGTCTCTGCTGCCTGCCCTCGCAATCCTTTGGCGGGGTTCCGGCGTAGCAGGAGCGAAGACGGAAGTGAGATATCAATCCTCCTGCGAAAATTCATTATTGTCCTGAAATGCTCGTAGTCCTTTTGACTAATCAAAAGGACTATGGCCTTATTAACAACTGATATTTAAAAATCCGTGTAATCCGCGTAATCCGCGATTAAACTTTTCCTTGAAATGGTCATAAACGAAATATTCTATTCGCTTCAGGGCGAGGGCCTGCTGGCCGGCGTCCCCAGTATCTTCATTCGTCTTGCCGGCTGTCCCTTGCGCTGCACCTGGTGCGATACGAAATACGCTTGGGACCCCGCCGCCGGCGATGATTTGAGCATACCCGAAATACTCGACAGAGTTGACCTCATAAAGCCCTCACCCCCTGAATCATTGAAAAAAAATATAGTTAACTCTGCGGCCTCTGCTGCTCGTCCTGAGCTTGTCGAAGGGGTCTCCGCGGTTAAAGAAAGTTGCAAGTTCATCGTCATCACCGGCGGTGAGCCGATGGTAAACCCCCAGTTGCCCCAATTGGCCGCCGAATTGAAAAAACTCAGGACACACGTAACCATTGAAACCGCAGGTATCGAATTCGTCCTCGCTCTCCCCTGCGACCTGATGAGTATCAGCCCAAAGACATCGAACTCAGGGCAGGAAAACCTTTCCACTGAGGCCGTAAAGCGACTAATCGAGCATTACCCGTATCAGCTTAAGTTCGTCGTTGACTCGGCTGACGACCTGCCTGAAATCCGACAGGCCATAAAATCCCTCGGCCAGGTCGCTCCCGAAAGGGTAATGCTGATGCCCCAGGCCATGACCAGAAAAGAGCTTCTTGCCAAATCCCCGATAGTCGCCGAACTATGTAAGAGCACCGGCTACGTCTTCTGCCAGCGTCTGCAAATCCTTCTCTATGACGGCGCAAGGGGAAAATAGATTTTTTCATCCTTCCGAACCATCCTCTCCGCCAGCCGGGACAGGCAGGAGCTTCTGGCGAAATCACCTACGGTCATCGAACTATGCAGGAGTACTGGCTACGTCTTCTGCCAGCGTCTGCAAATCCTTCTCTATGACGGCGCAAGGGGAAAATAGATTTTTTCATCCTTCCGAACCATCCTCTCCGCCAGCCGACTGTTAGAGAACCGCCGAGAATTCCCATTTGACTTCCAATAATCAATCATCAATAATCAATGTAACTTGATTCGGCCCGGGTGGCGGAATTGGCAGACGCGCCAGCTTGAGGGGCTGGTGAGCTTCGGCTCATGCAGGTTCGACTCCTGTCCCGGGCAGTTCACGAATACTGTTACGGGCAATCTATGAATGCTGTCCCGGGCAGTTTACGAGTACTGTTACGGGCAATCTATGAATACTGTCCCGGGCAGTCCCCGACCGTCGTGCCCGGCAATCTATGAATGCTGTTCCGGGCAATCTACGAATACTGTTCCAGGCAGTTCACAACTTCTATCTTGGTCAATTCACAAACACTGTGCCGGCAGTTAAAGAATACTGTGCCGCAGTTCAGGAATGCTGTGTCGAAAAGTTCAGGAATACTGTGCCGGGCAATCTACGATAGCTGAAGAATCAAAATTCAAAATCCATAACCAAAGCTAATAATTGAAAACCTTGGGTTTTGACTTTGGGATTTGCGTTTTAAGTTTTAAGCTCTATCTCTTACTCAGGTATAACCAGCTCATTTTTGAAGGCCGGGACAAGTTTTAAGCTTTGCCATTTATTCGGGTATAACGAGCTTTGAGCCGGGAGTCAATCTGTCGGGATTTTCAAGAACGTCGCGATTGGCGGTGAAGATTCTCTGCCACTTGTTCGCCGAGCCGTAGTATTTCTCAGAAATAGCGGACAGGGTATCGCCTTTTTGGACTATGTAAAATTTTGCCTGTGCCGCGGGAGCAGCCTGCTTCGACGGCTCGGCGGCGACTGCCTGCATCCGGATTTTCTGGTCGATGTGCGGTTTTTGGCCTGCCGATTCAACAGGTGTTTTTTGCTGACCGGGGTCTGTTTCCTTTTGGCCGGCCATTGTTTGCCTGGCCCTGGCCTCGGCTCCGAGTTTCGGCCGAGTGCACAGCCATACCGCCGCGAATGATACAGCCAGCACGCCAACTGCCAGTCCGATTTTAAAATCCCTGTGCATTTATCGTGCGCGGGCTTTCTGAGCCCGTGCCACAACTCAGGTCTTTTTGCCGCCCCGTCGCTTTGTCCCGATGAGCAGAATCGGGGCTGATATCGCCACCGACGAGTAAGTGCCCAAGATGATGCCGAACATCAGCGCAAAATTGAAGCCCCTTAGTGCGCTGCCGCCGAAGATGTACATTACCACAACCACCAAGAGTGTCGTAAAACTCGTCATCAGCGTTCTCGAAAGCGTCTCGTTTATGCTGTTATTGATAATCTGAGGCGTAATATCCTTGCTCTTGTGGCGATTCTCTCGTATGCGGTCGTATATCACGATTGTGTCGTTTATGGAATAGCCGAGCAATGTTAAAAACGCAGCTATCATCGCCAGGTCGATTTTGAAATCACCGATGAGCAGCTTTTGCCCGATTATCGTCGCGGCGATGTACGTGCAGCCGGTAATCGCTCCTAAGGTTATGGTGGCGTCGTGTGCGAGAGTGACCACCGCACCGAGGCCATATCGCAGGTCGCCGAATCGCACGGCAAGATATATCAGCATCGCAAGCAAGCTCAGGACGATTGCAATTTTTGCGCGCCTTTTGGATTCACCCCCGACTGACGGGTCTATCTGGGTCACCTGCGGCAGTGACGTTTCCAGTGACACCGCGCTTGTTAGCTTCGCCTTTTCATTGGCGACAAATTGCGCCCAGACTTCTTCATCTATCTTCTCGAACGCAGCATCGGGTTCGGCGGTAACATAAGCAAAAGCCCTGAGCGGAACATTGGGGTCCGGCTGTTTCAGGTCCGCTCCAAGTATCTTGTATTGATACCAGTTCATCTCCCGCATATCCGGCTTGAAGCGCAGACTTTTCAGTCTTTGGTCGATTTCTGCGGGAAGGGCATCTTTGTGCAAATCGCATCTTATCACTACCCCACCGAGAAAATTCACGAGTGATGGATGTTCTTCGACCTTCGATTGAGTGATTTTTTCGCTGGAGCCAATTGTCGGCTCCAGGTTCTGCATAATCTCAAGCTTTCCGTCGAAGGCCGACAGGACGGCGTTTGTCACCACCTCGTCTAATTGCGGTTCCGGAACGTTTGCATCGGGAAAAGCCGACCGCAGGATTTCTTCTACTCGCTGCTTATTAAGCTGACTTGTCTGGACCTTGAACGCCTGATTCGTGCCCGTCGCCTCTTCCCTGGTGACCACGAGATTCCTGAGCTGCTGACCCTGCTCTTTGCGTTGGGCCTGTCTTACAGCCGAAAGCACGCTGTCGGCGGTCCATTCAGCGCCGCCCGGTAAAACGATTTTTGCCACCGTCAGGTTGGTTTCCGTCGTGTTTATCTCATAGTTTCTGCCGGATTTGCCCACGCTGTAAACCGTTGCAGCCGCAAGGGCAGGGTTATTCAGCTCGCTGCCTTTGCTTCGAATCATCTGCTCGACCTGCTCTCTGTCGAGCTCGACGCCCTGCTTGAGGTTTATCTGAGCGCTTGTTCCGCCGGTGAATTCAATGTCGTATTTGCTGTTTTTGGTATCGTCCCTTGTGAAAAAGACGACCAGTCCCCCTATTATAAGTACCCCCGAAATCGTCAGGAACACGGGACGGTATTTCATCCAGTTTATATTCGGCTTGTGAATAAGGCGCAGCATCACGAGGTGGTCTTTGATGATTCTTTTTTGCAGGAGCCACCCGAATATTACCCTCGTAACAAAAAGCGCCGTGAACATACTCGAAGCAAGGCCGAGCATTAGTGTTATGGCGAATCCCTTGATTTCCTCCGAGGCGACCCAGTAAAGAATGGCGGCGGTCATCAAGGTTGTCAGGTTCGAGTCGATAATCGCGCTAAGCGCCTTTTCGTAGCCATTCTTGATAGCTATCGCCAGTGATGAGCCCTTAAGCTGCTCCTCACGGGTCCTCTCGAATATAAGCACGTTTGCGTCCACGCTCATACCGATGGTCAGGATGACGCCCGCTATGCCCGGCAGCGTAAACGTCGCACGGAGCCCAGCCATTATCGCCAGCACAAACAGGAGATTCAAAAGCAGGGCCACGTCGGCAATCGAGCCGGCCAAGGTGTAGTAAATCAGCATACATACAATCACCGCCGCCATTCCGATAAGGCCCGCCCTGATTCCCTTTTTGCAGTTGTCAGCTCCTATCGACGGGCCGATTGTCCTTATCGAAATCGGCTGCTCGATTAACCGCGCGGGAAGCGACCCGGCGTTTAGCTTGTCGACCATATCCTGAACTTCAGTCTGGCTGAATCGACCGGTTATCTGTCCACGGGTGTAAATCCTCGCTTGTACTGTTGGCGCTGATATCGCAAGGTCGTCGAGTAAGATGCAAAGGGGCCTGCCCATGTTCTTGCCTGTAACGATGGAAAACAGCCGACCCCCTCGCTCGTCAAGCTCAAAGGTAATCGAAAGCCGCCCCTGATTGTCCTGCCCCGGCGCTGCCCTGTTTAGTTTCCAGTCTTTGCTCTGGTCGGTATGCAGCACCGTCTCGTCTTTTTTATTACTGGTAAGGACGTACCATTTATTGCCAAACGGAGCAACTATTGCCGAGCGGTCCGCGTCATCCCTTGCACCGAAGTGTTCGCGGTTTTCGATTTCAAACCAGATGTAGTTGTCGTCCGAGGCGTACTTCGGTCCTTTTGTCGTAAGCGTCTCGACGTATCTTTTCATCATCGCCGAATCGACACCTGGATGACCTTCCGTGGGCAGTATCCTGAACTCCAGAATACCGGCTCCCTTTAGCATCCGCTGTATGTCACTCGGGTCGTCGAGCCGACCCCTGAACGGAAAGTACGCCTTGTATGCCTCGACAACTTTGTTGATTGCGTCGGCACGCTCCGGAAACGCTTCTTTTAACGCGTCAACGGCCCTTTTTTGCCTCGAAGAACCTGGGTCTCCGGCTTCGAGCACGAATGTCATCTGGTCTTCCGATAGGTTAAGCTCGTTCAAACGCTGCAGGACCTCGCTATAGCGGACGTTGATTCCATTCTGGGGGTCGGTCAACTGGACAACCACATCAGCCCACTCGGCATAAGTATTGGTGTATCGAGTGAGCAGGTCGAGATTGTCCTCGGAGCCGAGGTATTGGACGAGCATTTCGGTAAGCTTTTGCTCATCGAGTTTGGTCCATGCAACGACCTGCAATTGTATATCGTCGAGGTCAAGGCCGGCCGAGGTGATTTGACTTTCGATTTGCTTTAGCTGGTCGGCAAGGTCATTGCTTTGCTGCTGTAATTGCTGTCGCTGGTCATAAACTGTCGCGAAGTCGACGAGTATTTGCATTCTGTCGTTTGAGTCGTGTGCGTAAGCGGTGAAGTCCTCTGTTCGCTCTTCGGGGGGCAATTCGACCGAGCGCATTATCGCCGCAAGGGAGACGTTGTCCGCAAGAAGCGTGTTGAGTGCATCCTCATACGCCGCACGTTTTTCCCTCGCTTCTGCGCTGGAAAGAGGCATCTGTATCTCGAATCGGGTGTTGCCCTGCGGTCGCCAGATAAGGTTCTGAATGTTGGCCGGGTCGATTCTCCGGCGAAGAACCGTAATCATCTGCCCTGAGAGTCCTCTTTTCTTTTCGGAGCTGAGGTCCCTGGCGTCTATTTCGTAGATGAGACTCGTTCCGCCGCCGAGGTCGATACCGGGTTTCAATGTTTTGTCGGGCGGATACAGCGTCCAGGCCGCCAGCCCGACGAGTGCGACGATTAGGATGGTTTTCCACGACAGATTTTTGTCCATATCGAATCCCTGTTATAAACTGTGAGCCGGAGCTGTGCCGGCGGTTATGTTCCTTCGTTCGAAAGATTCTTTCCGATGGCCGACGAGACGATCCTGATTTTGGTGTTGTTTGATTCGTCCACCTTGAGAACGATTTCATCGCCCCTGATATCGACCACTGTGCCCAGGACTCCGCCTATGGTCCGCACCTTGTCGTTTTTCTTGAGTGACTGGACCATTTTCTGATGCTGTTTTTGCTTTCGTTTCGGCTCGCGGAACACAAGGAAATACATAATCAGGATAATCACCCCGATGAAAACCAGTTGATAATAGCCCTGCGGCCCTCTCGTCGGCGCCGCTGACGGCGGTGCGTTCGAGTCGGCAACGGCTGTGGTCCGGGTTTCCTGGCCTACCGGCTCGGAACTTACCTCGGACTGACCTTCTATCTGCTCTATTTGTGCCAATATCCACGAGTTTTCCATTTTTGTCTTCCTTATTACGATTTTTCGCAACTCAATACGGTAAGCGGAGAATAGTAAAGCATCCAAGGCGAATAATCAACATCGAATATCCGCGGAAAGCTCTGTTTTTCACCACGAGGGGCACGAAGAAAGACGGGGGTTTTTAATCGCGTGGGCAGATACGTGCCAATTCTCCAGGAATTAACCGCAAGCAGACAATTGTCGGCGTTTTCTGTGATGGTCGGGGGCGGCCTTATTATCATATACGGCCACGGAAGCACTTTTAGGGGATGGGCGCATTGATTTTGCTGTTGTCCGGTCTTGAATCGTATTGAGTAATTGTGGAGGTGTCTGGAGAATTAGAAGAAAGCTGCCGGCTTTGTTCGTAAAAATTAACAGGGATTACTTAGTCTTTTCGGCGGTGGATTGAAAGCCGAAAGTTGGATTTCGGTTTGTAGGTCAAGGCCTGTTCGTCCCAGCGGTATTCTGTGTGGTTCATTGCGACTATGTCTGCAATGCCGACAACGTCATAGTACTGCGAATGGTATTTATTAAACCAGTCCAAGATTAGCCGGGAGCTGTTTGGTCGCGGTTTCCAGGAAGCTTGGACATTTACGGAGATGAGGAAAAGGGGTTTTGCGGTTTCTATCTGATGAATCATTTCCTGCTGCATTTTTAGTGCGAGGGGCTGCGGCTCGAGGAGCGGATAGGTGTAAATATAAGTGGTGGCGGAGCGTCTGTTCGCATAAAAATAAATCTGTGGTTCGGAGCCGATTACAGCGATAAGGTCATCGGGTGAGGAGTTCTGCCTGATGTATTCGGCGATTGGGAGCGATTCGGGAAATGGGTTGCCGCCGTAAATCTGGCGACAGACGGCTGTGGGGGTATTGAACAGCAAAAATTCTCTCTGGTGAAATAATGAGAAACCGAAAAGTATAAGGAATATCAGCGTATTGATTATTGCTCTCAAAGGCCCTGGAATGCGACGGGCAAGCAGTTTGTTGAAACCGGAAACGCCGAGACCGGCGAGAATAGCGACAGCAGGCAATAAGAAAAGGAAATAGTGCTCTCGGAAGTAGAAGCCGGGACATATTGCGAGAAACGAAAAGACGAAGAAGCCGAGAATAAAGGGGGCGTGCACGCGGAGGCGACGAGTGAACAGGACCGTGAGCAAGCCAAGGACGGCGAAGAGCCATATTATAATTACAGAGGCGACTACAGGTGTGAATCGGCGTGAAAAATTATGTAAGACCCTCGATAGTGGAACTATTGTGGCGTACTTGTGGGCGTAGGTGAACGTCCAGAACCAGAAATTTTCAAATACGCCGGCGTGCCAGAGGAGGAGACAGGTGAGAGCGTAGGGGATGCTTGCGCCAGTCAGGAAGACAAGCTGGTTTAGGAGGGACATTTTCCAGCGAATGGGGCGGCTGTGGAGGTCGCCATAGAGCAGATAAGCGGCTCCGAAAAGGACAAAGAAGATGCCATGCTGCTTGATGATAAAAGCCAGACCGAGTAGCAATGATGCGATGAAAACGACGAGTAAACGGCGTCGTTCGGGAATAGCAGTGAGAATAAGAAAAGCGGCCATAGCGGGCAATATTACGAAGTGTTCGGCATTGGCTGAGAGGCCCAGCACGTGTTGACCCAGTGAGGTTACAGCGTAAGCGGCGGCTGCTGCTACGGCGGCAAGGGGGCCGATGAGGCGTTTTACCAGTAGAAAGAGCACAAGAATTGTGGCAGCATTGACGATTATCAGTCCGAGGTGAATGGCTGAGTGAGTCTGGCCAAAACAATAGAGAATAAGAGCGTAGATGGCGTAAATGCCGGGCAGTTTCATACTATAGGCGGAGATGTATGGTGGCACACCTTTGAGCATCATCTGCGCGATATAGGCATATTCGCCTTCATCGCGTTCGAGCGGAACATCGAGAAGGCGATAACGGATGGCTGCGGTTAGAAGAATGATTGCGGCCAGTGCAAGCCAATACCAGTGTTTGAACCAGGTTGGTCGGTCGAGCGAAGTTTGAGTCGTTCGGCTCATTGTGGTTATCTTAGGCATAATGGTAAGGTCTTGCGAGCGCGCCGCGATGATATTTTAAGGTGTGTCACGGGCCTTGGCGACAAGAAAAAGCCGGCCTGGGGGATGTTGAAAAAGTCGAGCCGCCATATCACGGCGTGCCGGATTCGGGACGAAGTAATCTCAAATAGCGAGTGTTGGGTTTTTCAGTAATCCCGTTTAATGTGATGTTCGGATGAGGAAATCGACGGATAAACGTTTGCCGGACTGACACAGGCAGGTTGCGTGGAGGATATAAGCGTTTTCGGAGGGTTTCTGGATTGGCAGGGGGAACAGATAGGCGCGGAGGAAGTCCTGCCAGTGCTGGTTGTTGACGGCGGGTTCGGTGAGGTCGATGTCGGGCCAGATGGTGATTCGTTTTCCCTTTTGTTCGGTGGAGCGTTCGGCGAATTCGAACAGCTCGAAGCGAAAGACGGCCGGCGATTTGATTTGTGAGTCGAAGGAGTCGAGCAGGCAGATGTAGACGTCCAGCCGAGAGTCGTGCGAGGATGATGCGGCCGGGACCAGCTCCGTCAGGGGGAGGATATCTGCACGTGCCGGGCCATAGCGGAGACATAAGGCCTGGCTGGAGCGTGTGGGGTCGAAGGAGAAATCGGGGCCGGATGGCAGATGTTGGCAGCCGGCGTATGGAAGCAAGGTGGCGACAAGAATCAGCTTTGGCAGTAGTGGTTTCATATTCATTATTTCGGCGAGTATGGGGAGTTTATTTAATAGAAAAGGCCAAGGGCTAATGAGGAATAAAAAAAGAATGAATCAGAGGTTTGGAGGCCGTTGGCAAGGAATCGGCTAAAAGTGAGAAAGCGTCGGTTGGTATCAGAGGTCGTCGTCGAGTATGTGACCGAGGCGGTATTTCTTGGTGCGGAGGTAATCGATATTGTGGGGGGAGGGAGCGGCCTTTAGGGGGATTTGCTCGACGATTTTGATGCCGTAAACTTCGAGCCGGCTGATTTTCTTGGGATTATTGGTGAGGATTTTGATTTGTGTCAGGCCGAGATCTCTGAGGATTTGCGCGCCGATGCCGTAGTCCCTCCGGTCGGGTCGCAGACCGAGCTTTATATTTGCGTCAACGGTGTCGAGACCCTGTTCCTGCAGTTTATAGGCGTGCAGCTTGTTTTTGAGTCCGATGCCTCTTCCTTCCTGCCTGAGATAGACGAGTGCCCCTTTGCCGGTTTTTTCAATCATCTGCATAGCTGTGATGAGCTGGTAGCCGCATTCGCATCTTTGTGAGTGGAACAGGTCGCCGGTCATACATTCGGAATGGACTCGGACGAGTACCGGTTCGTCGTGATTGACCGGTTGGCCCGAGTCGTCGAGGTCGCCGATGCCGCCTTTGCAAAGCGCCAGGTGCGGCTCGGCTGTCGAGATTGATTCGTAAGCGATGAGCTTGAACTCGCCGTAATCGGTGGGCAGATTAACCACTTCGATTCGTTTAATCTGGCTTTCGCGCTGTAGGCGGTATTCGATGAGGCGGGCGATTGAGGTGATTTTGAGGTTGTGGGTCCGGCAGAAATCAAGAAGCTGCGGGACGCGTGCCATAGAGCCGTCGTCGTTCATAATCTCGCAGATGACGGCGGCGGGTTTGAGGCCCGCGAGGCGCATCAGGTCGATGGCTCCTTCGGTTTGACCTGCGCGGACGAGGACGCCGCCCGGTCTTGCGCGTAGCGGGAAGATATGGCCTGGCCTTGCGAGGTCGGCGGGTTTTGCGTTGTCGGCGATGGCGGTCTGAATTGTACGGGCACGGTCTGCAACGCTGATGCCGGTAGTTACGCCTTTGGCGGCATCGATTGAGATGGTGAAGGCGGTGTTGAAACGGGCGGTATTGTCGACGACCTGGGGGTGCAGGGCGAGGGCGTCACATTTTTCTCCGGTCAGGGGCAGGCAGATGAGGCCCCGTCCGAATTTTGCCATAAAGTTGATTGTTTCAGGAGTGACTTTTTCCGCTGCGCAGACGAGGTCGCCTTCGTTTTCGCGGTCTTCGTCGTCTACGAGGACGGCCATTCGGCCATTCCGAAGGTCATCGAGAACGGGCGGTATCGGGCTAAAATCCACGGTCATAGTAATAAGGATAAGCGGGGGGTGGCAGTCCAGTCAAGTAGTGCATATCGCATATTGAGCCGGCCGGGGCGGTGGTGCTCAATAGCTGGTGTTAAAATAGGGCACTAAACCGGTCCGGGCAAAGGGTCGATAAATGGTGGAAAGGTCATTTTTGGCGGCTAAAAAAATTTATGTGACGAGCCAAAAAAGTCCAATAATTTTCTTGCAATTTTCACTGATGCACATATAATTGATAATTGAAGTAAGGGAGAGAGCGAGGATTTTCACTACTATGAGGCGAATGTGCGTCGCTATATCCAGTTCAAGCGGCTTGCGGTGCGTCAGAGGTGCGCGCCCGGCCGGCGATGAAACAGGATGTTTCGATAGTGAAATAAAGTCGAGTTGTAGGCGGTGATTTAGAGGAGGTGTAGTGACAATGAGGGTTCGTGGGGAAAAACGGATGTTTCGGATTTTCTTTCCCATTGTGGCTGTCTTGGTTTTGTCATGGGCTATACCAGCCGATGCTGTTACCCGCATAATGCCTTTGGGGGATTCCATAACAAAGGGCTGGTACGGTTCAGTGAACAGATGGGGTTATCGTAAACCTTTGTATGTTGGTCTCATAAACGGTGACTTCGATTTTGATTTTGTCGGCAGCTGTGTCGACGGTAGTTTTGCGGACCCCAACCACGAGGGCCACAATGGATGGCGGGCTGACGAGATATTAAATGGTCGGATAGGCGATCCGGCCGCGGGCAAGCTTGAGGACTGGCTGGTTATGCACCAGCCGGATGTAATACTGCTTCATATCGGGACTAACGACATCACGGCGGGTAATCAGGACGCCAACGAGGTAAGCGATATATTGGATGAGATTGATGATTATGAAGACAACGCTGATAAGCACGTTGTGGTTGTTCTGGCTCTGATAATTAATAGAAAAACCTATAGCCCAGCCACAACACAGTTCAACAATGAAGTTAATACTATGGCTCTGAATCGCATCGCCAATGGGGATGATATTATTATAGTGGATATGGAAAGCGCACTAAACTACGCAACGGATATGTACGATAACCTGCATCCCAATGACAACGGTTACACAAAAATGGCGGATGTCTGGTATGACGCTTTGGCCGATTGCGTAAGCAGATTTAATGTGGCAATTTCCGGCTATGTGTTTGAAGCCGACGGGAATACGCCCGTGGAGGGTGTTTTGATACAGGCCGATGACAATGACGTCAACGCTGTTACGACCGCTAACGGCTTTTACGAGCTGTTGGTGGATTACAACTGGTCTGGTGTCGTTACGCCGCAAAAGGACGGGTTTGGCTTTGAGCCGAACAGTTTTTACTTCGCCGACGTCAATCAGGATTTGACGGATGTGAATTACACGGCGGCGCTTATGACCTTTAAGATTGCGGGCTTTGTGTTTGAGCAGGAATATGGAACGCCGATAAATGACGTGAATGTTTCCGCCGAGAACGGCGGCGGGGTCTGGACGAGCAGGTATGGCGGCGGGTCAACGGTGACAGATTCAGGCGGCTATTACGAGGTCTGGGTGGACTATAGCTGGTCTGGTAACGTAGTGCTCAGTAGGTATGGCTGTTCCTTCGAGCCGGGCTTTAGATACTACGAGGACGTTACTATGGATTACATCGAAGACCAAAACTATACGGGCAATGAGTTTGAGTTCAGAATCACCGGCTACATCAGCAATGATTGTAACATGCCCGTTGAGGGTGTGCCGGTTTTTGCGGACGGCGGCGGCGGCGAAGATATTACCGATTCAAACGGCTTCTACGAGATATGGGTCGATTCCGGCTGGTCCGGGGCGGTAACGCCAACCGGGCGGTTTTATACTTTTGACCCGACCTCGATTAGTTATATGGGTGTGCAGGCCGACCAGACTGACCGGAACTATCTCGCCAGCGGTGGTTATGACCTTGACTGCGACGGTTATATCAGCCTGGGTGATGTTGATATGATGACCTGGTTCTGGCTTGAAAACGGCACTGGTGATATCGACAAAGACGGAGACGTGGACTTCTTTGATTTCGCCGAGCTGGGCCAGGCGTGGTAGGTTTTTTTAGCAGAGGCATTGAATGAAAACAAGACGGCCTGCGTGGTGAGCTGATGCTCGGGCAATTTTGTTCTTGCGATATTTTTATGAGGATTTGACGGCACATCTGCCGGTCAGCCAGCCGGGATGAGCAGCTTGACATCCGGCACTGAAATGGAGCGCTAAACCGGGCAGGGTGAAGGGTTGATAAATGGGAACCGGTTATTTTTGGTGATTAAGAATTATTTTGTGACGAATCAAAAAAGTCCGATAATTTTCTTGCTTTTTATATTGAAACACGCATAGTTGCCGTTTTGAAGTAAGGGAGAGAGCGGGAACTTTCACTATGAGGCGAAGGTACGTCGCTATATTTTTGGTTCTGGCGGCTTGCGGTGCGTCAGAGGTTCGCGCGGGTCGGATAATCGGATGGGGCGCGACAAGAACTCCAAGCTCCGAACTGACGGATGTTGTTGCCGTTTCAGCCGGCGGTTATCACAGCCTGGTACTGAAGAGCAACGGCACGATAATCGGATGGGGTTCCAACGAGTTTGGACAGGCCGGCGCTGCTGCGGGCAGCGATTTTGTCGCGATTAGCGCGGGATTCAGGCACAGTGTTGCGCTGAGAGAAGACGGAACGATACTCGGGTGGGGACGAAACGATTCGAGCGAGGTGACGGTTCCCGAAGGCAACGACTTTGTTGCGATATCCGCGGGATATGAGCATGGCCTGGCGTTGAAGGAGGACGGCTCGATTGTCGGCTGGGGGGACAACTATTATGAACAGGCGACTGCGCCGGACGGCAATGACTTTGTGGCGATTGCGGCGGGTGGCTGGCACAGCGTTGCCCTGAAACAGGATGGCTCGGTCGTTGCGTGGGGTGACAACACCTATGGTCAGGCGGATGCGTGCGACGGCAATAGCTTCGTGGCGATAGCGGCGGGGGAGCATTTTAGTATAGCGTTGAAAAGCAACGGAACGATAGTAGCTTGGGGTCGAGATAATTACGAACAGAACATAGCTCCCGAAGGCAACGACTACGTGGCTATAGCGGCAGGTGGAGAGCATGCAGCAGCGTTGAAGGCCGATGGGTCGATAGTGGGCTGGGGGGCCGACTGGATTGGGCAGGCAAGTCCGCCAGACGGGAACGACTATGTGGCGATTGCAGGAGGGCTTTACCACTGCCTGGCGTTGAAAGGGGACGGGACTGTAGTGGGCTGGGGCCGCAATAATTACGCTCAGTCGAATCCGCCTTGCGGGCACGACTACGTTGCGGTTAGCGGCGGAGGGTCTCACAGCCTGGCTTTGAGGCAGGATGGTTCGATTCTGGGCTGGGGCGACGACAGCTCTTATCAGGCGATTGCTCCGGACGGCAACGACTATACGGCAGTGGCTGCGGGGCGGTATCATAGTCTGGCTTTGAAGGAGGATGGCTCGATTGTCGGCTGGGGCAACGACAGTTACGGGCAGGCGAATCCTCCCGCGGGCAATGACTTTGTGGCGATTGCGGCAGGAGGGTATCACAGTCTCGCGGTAAGAGAGAATGGTTCGCTGGTCGGGTGGGGGCGCAATAATTACGGTCAAATCAACGTTCCGAGCGGGAATGACTTTGTGGAGGTAGCGGCGGGCCGGTATCACAGCCTGGCGCTGAGGGAGAGTGGCTCGATTGTCGGCTGGGGCAGCAACAGTTTCGGTCAGATATCTGCACCGGCCGGCAGTGATTTTGTGTCCATCAAGGCGGGATTAAATCATGGTCTTGCAATGAAACAGGATGGAACATTGGTGGCGTGGGGCGACAATACATATGGCCAGGGTAGTGCGGTTGCAGGCAATGATTTTGTTGCGATAGCGACGGGAGGCGAGCACAATCTGGCATTGAAACTCGATGGCTCCATAACGGGATGGGGGCGCAATGATATGGGTCAGGCAAATCCTCCCGCGGGTAATGATTTTGTGGTGGTTGCGGCTGGGGAACTGCATAGTCCGGCGATTCGACAGGGGTGTGAGTACGTGCTTTTCGGTGATATTAACGACGATTGCTTAGTGGATTTTCGCGATTTTGGGGCAATGGATTTAGACGGCGTGGCTGAGATGGCTGCGAACTGGCTGATAGACTGCAAGATAGAGCCGGATAACCCTGCCTGTGTGCCGAAGTAGCTGTGAGAAGACTTCTTCTCAGCCGCGAGTTTTACAAACCTCGGTAATCTTTCCCAATAACAGGCTTCTTTTCACGGTGTTTCCAATGTAACCGCTGGCTTAGCGTATTCTGGTATGTATAATATGGTGCATAGTGCTTGTTTGGGCGAAGGGTCAAAAATGGAAATGCTGAAGCTGTTATACGATTATTTTCCGACGGCCGTATATACCGGAAAACGTCTGGTCTTTATAAGCGAAGACTGGAAGGTGGAGCTTACCGAGCACAAAGACAGCGACTATACCAAGGCCTCTTCTCAGCCGGCTATCATTCGCGTCAGGGTTTTCAAGAAGGCCCTTAACGGCGAATTCGTTGCGGGGCATTTTGAGGATTTCCAGTTGCCGTCGCTTGGCGAGTATGCCGAGCAAATCGAAAAATACGTTCAGCACGCTATTGGCGCGAATCTGCGCGAGCAGCTTGGCTAAATGAGACAGCTTCGAATACAACAGGCAGACGACGCCGTGAAGTTTTCAGTCAAAGTGGTTCCTCGTTCGAGCAGGACGTGTATCGCCGGCGTCCTCGATGGAATGCTGAAAGTCAAGCTTGCCGCCGCCCCCGAAAAGGGCAAGGCCAATCAGTCCCTCATCGAATTTCTCGCCGATAAGCTCGGCGTTAAGAAGAATGACGTTAAAATAATATCCGGGCATACCTCGCCAGTCAAAACTGTCCGAATCGCGAGCATTTTGACAGAATCGGTGCTTGATAAACTTAACCTCCACAATTGACGCAGTAGCAAATGAACGACCGGTCGAAATCATCAGAGCACAACACCCCTCTCGATGAGGCTTCGCTTGGGTATATGTTCCGTCTGGCGGGGCCGGTGGTGGTTGCTACAGTCTCGTTTACGCTGATGCAGTTTGTTGACCGCTGGATGGTTTCCCGGCTGGGTACGGCAGCTCTTGCGGCAATATTGCCGGCTGGCTTCGTCGTAGCAATACCCGGCTTTTGCATAATGGGAGTATTTATTGGTCTCGGCACATTCGTAAGTCAGAGTTTCGGCAGGGGACAGAAGCACTGGTGCGGGGCTTACTTCTGGCAAGCAATCTATATGGGGTTTTTATGCGCGTTGCTTGTGCTGGTCGTATGCTGGCCGCTGGCCAATGAGATATTCCGGATGCTGGGGCATAGTGATGATGTGGCGGCGCTGGAGGTAATATACTTTCGAATTATGCTTTTTGCTCACCTCGGCCTCGTCTTTGTCTGGGCGGGTATGCAGTTCTTCGCGGGGATTCATCGGCCAGGCGTGGTGATGTATTCTGCGGTGGTGGCGCAGTTGGTGAACGTCGTTGCCAACTATGTTCTTATTTTCGGAAAATTCGGTTTTCCTGAGATGGGCATAGCCGGTGCCGGCTGGGGGACGGTAATCGGCGTAGCAGTCAATGCTGCGATAAGAATGGCGGTTTTGTTGTCGGGTGATATCAGGAAGGAGTTCCGCACAGCGAGAATACCCCGGCCTGACTTCGGGAAAATGCTTGGTGTGTTTAAAGTTGGTCTGCCCGCCGGTGTCGAGATGGCGATTAGCATCGGCCTTTGGGGTGTGATATTGTTCTGGCTCGTCGGAGGATTCGGCAGTGGTGCACAGGCCGCTACAAGTGCGGTTCTTACCTGCACGAATCTGGTGATTGTACCCATAGCGGGCGTTAAGTTAGCTCTTACCGCGGCTGTAGGCAAGAGCGTCGGTGCGGGCAGGAACAGGGTCGCCGTTAAGCAGACCCGGCTGTGTCTGCGTGTTACTCTGGTTTATATAGGATTGGCGGGATTGGGTTTTCTTTTATTTGGCCATAAGCTTATGCGGCTGTGGTCATCTGACGATAAAGTCATTGAGGCAGGCACAAACATTCTCGTATTCGCAGCTGTGTATCAGCTTTTTCATGGCGTTCGAATGGTCTATAGCGGTGCGCTGCGGGGCACGGGCGACACGGTTTGGCTGGCAGGTGCTTCCGCCTTCGGCGCGGTTGTGATACTTGGATTAGGCGGCCTGGTTATGATAAGATTGTTTCCGGGCTTAGGGGCGCTCGGTCCGTGGACCGCGGCAACGTTGAGCATTATCGCTGTGGGGATGGCTAACCGTACCCGGTTCAAGAGCAACAGGTGGAAACAGATAAACCTGCTCGGTGCCGGCGACGTAGAAGTTCCGGTGGCTATGCAGTAATGGTTAATATATGAGAAAAGTTTTGTGGCTGACAATCGCGTCGTTTCTTGTTCCGGCATCGGTAGCGTGCTTTGCACAGGAGCTGCTGGCAAATGAGGACCTTGAGGGCCTGTATGTCCGGTCAATCGAACAAATGCTGCGTCTGGAGCCCGACCAGATTGACGTGGGCATCGCGGCCTTGATTGTCTCCGAGGCCTGGAGCGATATGGTTGCCGGCAGGCGCTACCAGCAGCAGCTCGATGATATGGCTATAGAGATTCGCAGCCGGCTCGAAACGCCTGAGCCGACTGTCTCCGCTATCGGTGTTATCAATACTTATCTGTTCGACGAGCTGGGATTCAAGGCGATTGACAAGGCCGACGACCCTCACGACCTTTTCCTGCATTCGGTAATGGACAGACGCCGGGGGTATTGCCTGAGCTTGTCCATACTTTATCTTGCAATCGGCGAGCGGCTTGGCCTGCCTTTGTATGGCGTTGTTGTGCCGGGTCATTTTTTCGTCAGATACGACGACGGCCGGGTCCGCTTCAACATCGAAACAACCGGCAAAGGCGCCAGTGCCAGTGACGAGCAGTACATCAGCAAGTTCAACGTTCCGCAAAACAGCAACGCCTTTTATATGGTCAACCTCAACAAGCTCCAGACGCTCGGCTGCTTCTTCAACAATCTCGGCAATGTCTACAAAAACGTCGGCAACGTCGACCAGGCAATGGCTGCCCTGGAATGTGCCGTTTATATCAACCCGTCGCTGGCGGAATCCCGGATGAACCTCGGCAATATATACCTGGACAAGGGTCGCGTTGATGATGCGATAACGCAGTATCAGCAGGCCGTAAGAATCAATCCCGACGAGGCCAAGGCGCATATGAACCTCGGCAACGCGTACCAGCAGCGTCAGTGGTTTAACGATGCGCTTGGCGAGTACACTTCTGCGATTCGCCTCGACCCGAATTTAGTCGACGCCTACAGAAATCTTGCCGTTGCTTATCGCCGGCTCGACCGGTTTTCCGAGGCCGCGAGTACACTTATTGGGGCTCTTGCCGTTTCCCCGCGCGATGCGTCGATTTACCGCGAGCTTGCGGACATTTATTCTGAAAGCGACAATTGCGACCAGGCGATTTACAACTACGAAAGAGCCCTTCAGCTCAAAGCGGACCTCGCCGAGGCCTGGTTCGGGCTTGGCATCTGCTACAACAAGCTCGAACAGCCGGCCGATGAAATCAACGCTTATCGCAATGCTTTAAAAATTGACCCGACAATGTTTTCCGCTCTTGTGAACCTGGGCAACGCCTATTTCGCCAAAAACGAGTATGACTCAGCGATAAAGCAATATGCCAAAGCTGTGAAGTTAAAACCCGATGACAGCAAGCTTCATTACAACCTCGGCGCCGCATACTCGAACAGCGACGACTTCAAAAAGGCCGCACAGGCCTATGGGCAGGCGGTTAAGCTTGCCCCGGAAATGGCCGACGCCCATTACGGCCTTGCCTTCGCGTATTATAAGCTAAAAACATACGACCTGGCCCTTGAGCATATAAAAAAGGCCGAACAGTTAGGCGCCGACGTCGATGCCGACCTGCGTAAGGCCATCGAGCGCAAAAACTAAGCGGCAGGACTGTTTACCGCATCAATTCCTCAATATCCCTTCGTGTCTGACATTACCCTTGACAGCACGCTTGGGAATGGCATAAATGTTTGGCGATATGCCACCAGCTCTAAATGTCAATATTGAGGTGTTATCGTGATGACGCTTCGTAATCCGTATGTAGCCACATAATTATTGGATTTTTTTTGAAAGGGAGAAAAATGAAGACTGTAAGAATTACACTGTGTGTTGTTGTTGCGGGCTGTCTGCTCGTGCTGGTTGGCTGCGGCAAGAAGGCCGACGAAAGCAAGCCAATCGCCGAGGTCATGGCCGAGGCCGAAAAAATGGATGCCGCCAAGCTTCGGTCAATGGCGATGCAGTACAAGGATGCCATTATGGCCAAGACTGCTGAGCTTGATAAGGTTACCGCCAAGCTAAAGGAAATCCCTGTCACTGAGCAGATGGGCAGCGAAGCCAAGGCAATTCAGGCCGACATTGCGAAAATCGGTGATTCTCTAAAAGCGTTGAAAGACCGATTCCAGGTCCACTACGACAAACTGAAGGAAAAGGGCGGCGATACTTCCGGGCTTGAGCTTTAAGACAGCGGTGTAATTGTCACAAAAACCGGTTGGTTGCCTTTGACCGGAAGTGATGAGCCGAACTCGACAGGGAACGTAACGTTCTTTTTAGAAGGATGAGCAAATGAAACGAGCGGTGAGGAGGCGGTATTGCCTTCTGTCGGTATTGTCGTGTGTGATTTTTGTCGCAACGGCGAACGCGGCCTCCGAGCAGACACAAACAAAGACAGGGACGGGCGTGGATATGGCGACGGTTCGCAATACCTATGAAGCTGTGAAGGAGTTTCTGGCGACGAAGGGGATTGAATACGGGCTGAAAATTCTTGCGGCGGTTGTAATCTTCTTCGTCGGGAAATGGCTGGCGATGGTCTTAGCAAACCTGATTTCGAGGGCGATGACCAAGGCCAGGATAGAGCCCACATTAGTGAGCTTTGTGAAGAATGTGTGCTATGTGGGCCTGGTGGTATTTGTTGCCATAGCCGCCATGTCTGCGCTGGGGATTCAGACGGCGCAGTTCATAGCCGTGGTCGGTGCGGCCGGCCTGGCAGTTGGCCTGGCACTGCAGGGGTCGCTGTCAAACTTTGCATCGGGTGTGCTTCTGGTTTTGTTCAAGCCGTTCAAGGTAGGCGATTTTGTCGAGCTGGCGGGAACAAAAGGCACGGTGCAGGCAATACACATTTTCAACACAGTGCTCAATAGCCCCGACAATATCCGGGTCACTATACCCAATGCCCAGGTTACCGGCAGTAGTATTTTGAACTACACCGTCAACGGCAGCAGACGTGTTGACCTCGTGTTCGGAATCTCCTACGAGGACGATATCCACAAAGCCAAACAGGTAATGGAAGGCGTCTTAGCTGCCGACAACAGGGTACTCAAAGAGCCGGTACCCACGGTTGCGGTTCTTGAACTTGCAGACAGCAGCGTAAATTTCGTGTGCCGTCCCTGGGTGAAGCCGGCAGATTACTGGGACGTTTACTTTGACGTTACCGGCAAGGTCAAACTTGCCCTCGAAGCCGCCGGAGTCACAATACCATTCCCACAGCAGGATGTGCATATAAAAGGCAAGACGGCCTGAGAAGGGTAACGCAGGAATATAAAAGAGGTATTGTTATGTCGCGGGGAATCTTCACAGTCGTTTTGTGCATAAGCTGGGCTGCTGTACCGCTTGTCGCTGATGAGATATATCTGGTTAACGGCGACCATATAACCGGCAAGGTTAAAAAGCTTGTTGACGGCAAGCTGACACTCGAATCGGAGCTTGCGGGAAAACTGACCATTGACCTGGCGAATATAAAAACGCTCAAGACCGACGAGCCGGTCGAAGTTCGGCTAAATGACGGGACCGGTTTCAAACAGCGTCTTGTATCGTCTGGTGCTGGAAAATTCGGTATCGAGGGCGACCAGGCACTCAAGCCCCAGGATTTTGAAGTGGCCACGATTTCCTCGATAAACAAACCGGTCCCGACGTGGCACGGCGACATATCGGGCGCTATCGTGAGCACGCACGGCAATACGACAATCGATACGCAGAATTTAAGCGTCAACCTCAGGAAGAGAACCGAAAACGACCGAGTGCTACTGACCACCGACTATATCCGTGGCAGGCAGGAGAATCCGGATACTGGTGAAAAAGAAGTCACTCAGGACGAGTGGAAGATGCGAGGTAAGTACGACTACTTCTTCACGAAGAAGGCATATGGATTTCTCGAATCGCGATACGAGAGGGACCGTATCGCAGAGCTGGACAGGCGCGTTGTGGTCGGTGTAGGCGCCGGTTATCAGTGGGTTGAGTCGGACGAATTTAACTTCTCGACTGAAGCCGGCGTAGCGTCAGTGTATGAGAAGTATGAAAACCAGACGGACAGCACCAGCCAGGTTTCCGGCCAGCTTGGATATCACCTCGACAAGAAGCTAAATAATACCCTCACGTTTATAAATGACCTGACCTATTATCCTGGTTTTGAACAATTCTCGGATTATCTGCTTACGACCACGGCCGAGATTCGCGCCAAGATTTCGGATGCGATGTTCACGAATTTCAAAGTGGTTTTCGATTATGACTCGACGCCCGCGGAAGATGCCGGCAGCACAGATGTCAAATATATCTTCGGGGTGGGCGTGAGTTTCTAATCATCGACCTTTGTCGCCGGCGGATGAACGGATGCTTTTGCCCTGCGCCTCGGGGCTGAAAAGAAAGTTTGACGCCGAGGCGTATATGGAGAGAATCAATGCACTGGAAAGGATGGCTGCCGATGGCAAATAACAGATGGGTATTGATTTGGGTGCTTGTGTTTTGTGCGGGGGGAATTGTCCGAGGCGAGGAAGAGACGAAATCGACCAGTCCTGAGAAAAGTGATATGCTTTTATTGGGGCCGGGCGTTGTGGTGACAACCAAACCTTACTCAGGTATGGACGCGACGGTTTATCCTATACCCGTTATTACGTTTGTCAGCGGCCAGTTCTATATCTGGATTGATACCGCGGGTTTCCGGCTGCTGGCAGAAGACAATATGACTTTCGATATCATTGGTAAATGGCGGCTTGACGGCTACGATGCAGACGACAGCGACGAGTTCGAAGGTATGCACGACCGGCATATGACAATCGACCTCGGCGGTGAGTTTTCCTTCTTCGGCGACTGGGGAAAGCTGTCCACGAGGATTCTAAACGATGCCCTGGGCCAGCACGACGGCAGGGAGTTTCGCGTAACCTACGCCAAAGCATTTGATATGGAAAAATTAAAAGTAACGCCCTCTGTCGGCTTTGCACTGCTCAGCAGCAATCTGGCCGATTATTACTATGGCGTCCGCGACGACGAGGCGCGTCCCGGCCGACCTGCGTATAAAGTAGGCAACGCGGTAAACTGGTTTACCGGCCTGAACGTCAACTACAATCTTGACGACAGTTGGACACTGCTTGCCAGCATAACTTACTACTGGCTCGACAGCGATATTCGCAACAGCCCCATAGTCGATGACAGTTACGCGATTTCGATTCTTGCCGGAGTGATGTTCAGGTTCTAAATCAATCCTGACAATGGGAGAAAGCCATGGTTTTATCTGAGTACTTTGAGAACGCTAAGGGAATTGGAGTTCTTGCCACCAGTGATGCCGATGGTAACGTTAATCTTGCTATCTACGCGAGGCCTTATATCATCAGTGAGGAAACCATCGCCTTCAGTATGCTCGAACGCCGAAGCTTCAAAAACATCCAGTCCAATCCCAAAGCGGCTTATATGTTCGTCGAAGAAACCGAGGGCTACAAAGGAAAAAGATTGTATCTGACAAAGTCCGGTGAAGAGACCGACCCGGAGCGAATAAAACAAATCAAACAGAAGCACCAGAAACAATACAGCACAGAGTCGGCGGGAAAGCATCTCGTATATTTCAAGGTAACCGAAACCAGACCGCTTGTCGGCGGCGAATGAAATTAAAACCTTTGGAGGATAAAAAATGAAGGCGAAAAAGGTAATCCTGAGCTTTGTCGTGCTGCCGGTGGTTATTCTGCTGGCTGTTATTGTGGTCGGCTTTTTTCTTGTCGGCACAACGCTGATTAAGAACGGCGTGGAGAAGGCCGCGAGCATCACGCTTGATGTGCCTGTAACCATCGACAATGTTGACCTGTCCATACTTCAGGGCAAAGTCGGAATGGAAGGGCTTGTCATCGCAAATCCGCCCGGCTACAACCTCAAAAACCTGCTTGAAGTGGGTGACACAAGAGTTCAGGTCGATATCGGCTCTTTGATGACCGACACGGTAAAAATCAAGGAGCTGAAGCTTGACGGCACAAAGGTCACTATGGAGCAAAAAGGTCTTACAAACAACCTTCAGGAAATCCTTGACCGTCTCCCGAAGGGAGATAAGGCAGCTGAGCCAAAAGAAGGCGCCAAGAAACTTCACATCGACCGGCTCGAAATCACCAATACCAATGTGAAGGTGAAGCTGCTGCCTGTGCCGGGCAAGGCCGATACGGTGAGTATAAATATCGACCCCATCGTGATGGAAAACCTCGGCTCCGACAATAAGCTCGATACCGGTGTGCTTACAGCCAAGATTCTCGCGGCAATCGCCATGGGCGTGGCAAAGCAGGGTGCCGGCCTTCTGCCCGACGCTATGATAAACGGCATCGGCTCGACGCTCGAAAAAACCGCCGCAATCGGCAAGGCCGCAACGGAAGAAGGCAAGAAAATCCTCGAAACCACGACCGGCACCGGCAAAGAAGTGGTCGAGGGCCTCAAAGGCATACTCGGCGGCAAGAAGGAAGAGTGATAGTAGCTCAACGAGGACGTAAAATATTTGGAGGGGCCGGGAGTGCTGAAGCCCGGCCCTTTAGATTTATGTCAGAGATTTTTCAGAAGCACGTTCGCCGGTGATTTTTCTATTGCTTCACCGAATTGCTGCAGGCAATCGGAAAGTTTGTCCAGCTCGCCCGACCCGGCCACGGGTATGTTGGAAGTGCCTTGCTGTTCGAGCCGGTCAATGACGAACTTTACAGTGATTTTTTCAATGTCAATCGCGGGTTGATAAGCAAGCTCCTTACCCTCGCCTTTTGTGATCTCCGACAGCACACCTGATTCCGACAGTTCGTAGAGAATCTGCCTGACTAATCGTATGGGTATTTCCAGCTCGTGCGAAATTTGTGCAGCGTCGCTCGGTCGTGCTCCGTCGCAGAACCTCTGCACAAGCTGCTGTGTGATAAGCAGCGACAGCTTTGTCTTAAACGCACCGCTGACCGACATGCAATCCGGCTCAAACTCGTATGTCTCCACGTTCTGGTGTGCAAACGATACCTCGGCGCCGAAAAGAACGATAAGCCAGCTTATCTGAAGCCAGATTAAAAACAACGGCAACGCCGCAAAACTGCCGTATACGGTGTATTTCCTGGCGATGAGAAACTGGAAATTCAGATATGCCCACTGAGCGAACTGAAATATGGTGCCGGCGACGATGCCGGCTATCAGAGCGGATTTTAGTTTTACCTTCGTATTAGGCATAAAAGCGAAGATAAATGTGAACGCAATCCAGATTGCGCAATAGGGCAGCAATTTGAGTATAAGCCAGAACAGCGGGCCGAGTTTTTGTAACAGCGGAATTTTATCGACCAGAAGGTGAATCTGGCCGCTGGCGAAGGCGGTTGCACTTGCTGCGGTAGCCAGCAGAATTGGGCACACTAACATCATTGCCAGGTAGTCGCTGAATTTCCTGCCGAAAGTCCTCGGTTTTACCACGCCCCAGATGTGGTTGAACGAACCTTCGATGTTGCTCAGCAGGCCGATGATGGTCCAGAGCAGAATGGCGATGCCGACGCCCGCCACGAGACCACCGCTTGCCTTGTCGAGAAGCGCATTTGCAAACGTTATTATTCGGTTCGCCACTTCCTCCTGGCCTTTCATCCTTTCAAGCACCTGCGCTGCAACGCGTTCCTGCAGGCCGAATCCCTTGGCGATTCCGAACATAACGGCAAGAACCGGCACAATAGAAAGCAGCGTAAATAAAGTCAGTGCGGACGCCCTGAACTTGCATTTGTTCTCGTCAAAGCCGCGAAGTGCAAGAACAATAATCCTGATAAACCGGATGAGCAGCGATTTGCTGCGGGAATAGTCCTTGAGGCGCATTCTCCAGATGTCGGTTTTGACGAAATTTAAGAATCTTGCCAGCATAAAAGACCCTTTCTTTTGTAATGACCGTATCTCACGCCGCGGCAAGTATAATGTATGCCGGCGCAGCTTTCAATTGCGGCCTTTGAGGAGGGGACGGGTATTATGTTTGCCGCCGATTGGCTTTTTCGTATTTGTAAGGAGAGCGTCCGGCTGATAGAATGGCCCGTTCTTATCGAAGTGATTGGGACAATTTATATGGAACAGGTCACTGACAGGCACGAATTAGGCAACGGGATGGTATTGCTCGGAGAGCGAATGGAGGCGGTGCAATCAGTGGCGTTCGGGTTTATGCTCCCGGCTGGTGTCGCCTGTTTGGCCCGGGGCTGCTGCGGCGCAGCCAACGTTATAGGGGACTGGATATTCAGGGGGGCCGGCGAAAAAGACAGCAGACAGCTCGGTGACGCGCTCGACGGGCTGGGACTGCATCGTTCGGTCTCGGTCAGCACCAGCCATATCGCAATCGGCGCCGCACTCGAGGCCGGTAACCTCTCGGCTGCGATTGAGTTGTATGCCGATATTATCCTCAGGGCGAGGTTGCAGGACGAGCAGTTTGCCCCTGCAAGACAGCTTGCCGTTGATAGTGTAAAGGCGATGGATGACGACCCGCGGCGAAAGGTTATGCTCAAACTGCGGGAACAGTTTTATCCAGAGCCGTTCGGCCGAAGCACGGCAGGAGAAATAGCTGAGCTGGAGGCCCTGAAGCCGGAGCAGGTCAGACGGATTGTTTCGACAAATTTTGACTCGTCCGGGACTTTCTTTTCGGTTGCGGGCAAATATGACTTCGATGCCGTTGTCGGCTTGATGGAGAAGTTGTTCGGCACGTACTGCAAAACGCAAGCCGTGTTACCGGAACCCGGCGACAAGGGAAGCCGATACAAACACATCCAAACTGATGGTGCTCAGGTGCACATCGGCCTGATGACACCGACCGTCAGGCCGGGCGACAGCGAATACTATAACGCACGGGTAGCTGTAGCCGTATTGTCGGGCGGGATGAGCGCTCGACTGTTTACCGAGGTCAGGGAAAAACGCGGGCTTTGCTATTCGGTCGGTGCAAAGTATCAGGCGTTAAAGGAAATGGCCGGCATATCGTGCTACGCCGGCACGACGCCGGATAAGGCGCAGCAGGCAATCGATGTGATAATCACCGAATTCAATCGCCTCGCAGATGGTATAAGCAAAGAGGAAATTCAGCGGGCAAAGGTCGGACTGAAATCGTCGCTGATTATGCAAAGCGAATCTTCCAGCAGCAGGGCGGGCGGCATTGCAACGGATTACTATATGTTAGGCAGGGTGAGGACGCTCGATGAAATCAAAAGCGAAATCGATAAAACCAGCGTCGATTCGGTGCTGGGCTTTTTGCAGGCCAACAGGTTCGCAGATTTCACGGTTGTAACGATAGGCCCCAAAGAGGTGAAAGTCGGGTAAGCCGCGTATGGAATTTAAGTCGAACAAGCTGGCCAACGGTCTGACGATTATCGGCGAAATAAACAAAAGCGCCGAGTCGTCCGCCGTTGGCTTTTTCGTAAGGACCGGCTCGCGCGATGAAGACAAACAGATAAACGGCGTATCGCATTTTTTGGAACATATGGTTTTCAAGGGCACCGAGAAATTAAGCCCTTTCGATGTGAATGAGGCGTTTGACACCACCGGCGCGCATTATAACGCGTTCACCAGCGAGGAGAACACGGTTTTTTATGCGGCCGTCCTGCCGGAGTACCTCGCCGATGTGACGAATCTTTTGTCGCAGCTTATGAGACCGGCCCTGCGCACGGATGATTTCAACATCGAAAAGCAGGTTATCAAAGAAGAAATCGCAATGTATAAGGATGAGCCGAGCTTCGACGTCGTTGACAGATGCAGGTCGCTTTATTTTGCAAGCCACCCCTGCGGCAACAGCGTCCTCGGCAGCGAGGAAACTATCGAAGCGCTCTCGGCCGAACAAATGCGGGAGTATTTCTCAGCCAGGTATGCGCCGGATAATATGGTGGCGGCCTTTGCGGGCAACTTTGACTGGGCTAAAGTTCAGGATTTGGTTGCAGCGAGCTGTGGGGGCTGGGAGAGCCGTGACGCCGCGAGGCAGCTTTTTGATACCAGAGGCAATCCGGACAGGCAGCGCTTAGCCAAGGCGAATCTCGTCCGGGAGCACATTTGTTTGATGAGTCCGGCCGTAGCCGCACAGGACCAGAGACGATTTGCCGCGGCGCTTCTGAGTGTGATGGTCGGCGATGAACTGGGGTCGAGATTTTTCTGGGAACTGGTTGATAAGGCGATAGCCGAGACAGCGTCGCTGCAATTTGTACCGATGGACGGGACGGGTGCATATTGCACGTATATTCGCTGCAGCAGCGAAAATGCAAACAGGGCTATGGAGGTCGTCGGGGATATTTTTGCAGACCTGAATAAAGAAGGCGTTACCGCCGAAGAACTTTCAAAAGCCAAAAACAAGGTCTTGAGCGCGCTTGTGATAAAAAACGAGTTGCCGATGGGCCGGCTGGTCGATTTGGGCTTTCACTGGATATACTTAGGCCATTATCGGACGGTCGAACAGGAAGTGGAGGCCATCAAGGCCGTGACCGTTAAGGATGTAAACTCCCTTATCAGTGATTACCCGTTGGGTGAGTTTGCACAATTTTCCTTAGGCCCGGCCTGATAGGCCGAAAAACACCTCAGAAGCACTAATTGCAGAAAAACTGTGAGTAATAGCGGTGTTCTGCGCATAATACATTAGTGAAAGGCGATGACACTGGCAGGGAACGATAGCAGGTGAATCAGCAGCCAAAAAATCAGGATTGGGCGGGACTTGCCGAAGGCGACAGCCAGGCGTGGCGAAGGTTTTTAGAGTCGATGATTCCCCGGCTCTACGGGCTGTTCCTGAAAAGCTGGGC
>Ga0315551_10000347_pt1 | contig 37120 bp, 32 predicted proteins | sample SalMarSW160290MG_FD_203678 | JGI IMG/M metagenome (GOLD analysis project Ga0315551, IMG submission 203678) | Salt marsh sediment microbial communities from the Plum Island Ecosystem LTER, Massachusetts, United States - Salt Marsh Sediment SW1602-90 ...
AAGGCAAAGGCGCTCTTCTTTTTTCAGGACATTACGGAAACTGGGAAATCGCGTCTTACTATCTTTCCAAGCTTGCAAAATTGAATGTCATCGCTCGTCCCTTGGATAACACATTTTTGGAGAAAGAGCTTTACAGACTAAGAACCAGCTTGGGAGCGAAAATCATCTCCAAACACCAGGCCACAAAACACATCCTCTATTCCCTTCGGGAAAAAGAATTGGTGGCCATTCTTATTGACCAGAACGTCCTCAGAAGCCAGGCGGTGTTTGTTGATTTTTTTGGAAAGAAGGCAGCCACAACCCCTAGCCTGGCTGCCTTCTTTCTCAGAACCCAGGCTCCTCTGATTCCTGCTTTCTGTTATCCCGCCACATCGCACAAGTACTTACTCCATATTAACAAACCTCTGGAGATCTCCTTGAGCGGCGATCACAGCCAAGATGTGTTGAAAATCACTCAAATATGCACTAAGATTATAGAAATTCAGATACGGAAAAACCCGCATTATTGGTTCTGGCTTCACAAAAGGTGGAAGACAAGACCAGAGGGTGAAGAACAGGATGAAAGCTTCTGAGACAAACATCATGAGGAATCCATCCCGAAAGAAAAGATGAGAGATAAAAAAAGGGCCTTTGACGCTTTAAGGACAGTCAAAATCAAACCAGACTACCTTGATTTTGCCGATGGATCAGCTTATATCGAAATGGGCAAAACCAAGGTCATCGCCGCAGCCACTATCGAGGAAAAGGTTCCTTCCTTCTTAAAAAACAGCGGGAGCGGCTGGATCACAGCCGAGTATGCCATGCTTCCACGTTCTACGGAAAAACGAACCATCCGCGAGAGAATCCAGGGAAAGATGAGCGGCCGCAGCCAGGAAATCCAGCGTCTTATTGGCCGATCCCTTCGATCAGTCACCGAACTCGGTGTGCTGGGAGAGAGAACCATTATCCTGGACTGTGATGTCATCCAGGCCGACGGAGGAACCAGAACAGCATCTATCACCGCCGGTTGTGTTGCTCTAGCCCTCACCCTTAAGAAGATGATGGAGGAAGGAATCATTGATCAGATGCCCTTGAAAAATCTGGTCGGTGCTGTGAGCGTAGGAATGGTGGAAGGAGAGATGCTTCTTGATCTGGATTATGATGAAGACTCAAACGCAGAGATCGACATGAATGTGGTGGAGACGGATACGAGTCAAATCATCGAAGTTCAAGTCACTGCCGAGAAAAAGCCTTTTTCACGCGAGGAGCTTATTGCTTTTCTGGACTTGGCGGACAAAGGAATAAAGGAGCTCATCCTAGTCCAAAAAGAGATCCTCAAGAAAAAGAGTCTTCTTTTTATGGTGTATGGAAGAAAAGGAGAAGAAAAATGAATCGAGCCCTCATCACAGGAGGAGCTGGCTTCTTAGGAAGCCACCTGTGCGACTATCTCATAGAGAAAGGTGAAGATGTCATCTGTGTGGACAATTTTTTTTCCGGGGACAAGGAAAATATTCGTCATCTTATCGCACACCCCTATTTTGAGTTGATTCGACACGATATCATTCATCCTCTTTTCATAGAAGTGGATGAGATTTACCATCTTGCCTGTCCTGCCTCTCCCATCCACTATCAGTACAATGCCATCAAAACGGTCAAGACCAATGTGATGGGGACTATCAATGTGTTGGGTCTGGCTAAAAGAATAAAAGTCCCCATCCTTCTTGCCTCATCTTCGGAAATCTACGGAAATGCCCAGATCCATCCCCAGCGCGAATCCTATTGGGGGAATGTCAATCCCATCGGTCTTCGCAGCTGCTACGATGAAGGAAAAAGAGTGGCCGAAACACTGATGATGGATTATCATCGCCAGAATAAGGTGGATATAAAAATCGTTCGTATTTTTAACACCTACGGCCCTCGAATGGCCATAGATGACGGGAGAGTGGTCAGCAATTTCATCGTTCAAGCGCTGAAAAAAAGGTCTCTCACTGTTTACGGTGACGGGAGCCAAACGCGCTCTTTCTGCTATGTCTCCGACCTCGTCGATGGTCTTGTCAAGATGATGAAAACAGAGGATTTTAATGGTCCTGTCAACCTGGGAAATCCTCAAGAATTCACCATCATCGAGCTCGCCAAAAAAATTCTTAAGCTGACTGGAAGTTCCTCCAAGATCGTCCACAAACCCCTTCCCTCGGACGATCCAGAAAGAAGATGTCCGGACATCTCTTTAGCTATAGGAAAACTTGCCTGGCAACCTAGAGTTGATCTGGAGAAAGGCCTGGAAAAGACTATCGACTATTTTAAAGCAAAGCTAGGAATAAAAAAGGGATAAGAAAATGAAGCTTTCCATCGTCATACCAGTTTTCAATGAGGAAAAAACCGTAGAAGAAATCATTCGCCGGGCTCAGGATGTGGATGTCGGCCTAGAGAAGGAAATCATTATCGTCGATGACGGCTCCAGCGACTCCACCCAGCAGATTTTGAAAGGCCTGAATCATCCTCAAATTAAAATTATCTACCATGATAAAAACCAAGGTAAGGGTGCTGCACTCCAAACCGGATTCTCCAAGGCGACTGGAAATATCGTCTTGGTTCAAGACGCCGACTTAGAGTACGACCCTAGAGACTATCCGAAGCTTCTTGAGCCCATCTTGGACGGCCGGGCTGATGTGGTTTTCGGATCTCGCTTTCTCGGGGGACCTCACCGGGTCCTTTTCTTCTGGCACTATGTAGGAAATAAAATGCTGACAACCCTGTCCAATATGCTGTCAAACTTGAATCTCTCTGACATGGAAACATGCTTTAAGGTCTTTCGGAAAGACCTTCTCGATCAAATCAACCTCAAATCAAAACGGTTCGGTTTCGAACCCGAGATTACCCTCAAGCTTTCGAAGCTTAAATGCCGGATTTATGAGGTTCCCATTTCTTATTCTGGAAGGGACTACAGCGAAGGCAAGAAAATCGGCTGGAAAGACGGGGTGGCCGCCATCATCCATATCCTCCGATTCAAGTTGTTTAAATAAGTCATCGGGGCCTAAGGTAAGCATCTCTAAATCCGCGATAAAACAACAATCAGGCAAGCTGATGAGGAATATCATCCGTCATAACGTCAGTTCCCATCCCTCCTCGCCAAAGACCATCCCACCCACCACCATGGGCTTCGGATGGACGGCAACCGCTCCTGCTTTCCCTATCCAGATAAGATGTTTTCCCTTATCACCGGAGCGGAAATGCTTACCATCCCAAATTGTTCTTTAAAAAAGGAAAACAATTATTCTATAATATGAGTCACCCGTTTAAACCATCTTTAGCTGGAATGGTTTTAAGGAGGCTATGATGAGTATTCTTTCAGAACTGATTTTAATAGGCATTATCGTTGTCGTCATCGGCCTAATCGTCTTTATTTTGGCTAAGCAATATAAAAAAGTCGGGCCGAACGAAGTCCTCATCATCTCTGGCGGCAGGAAGAGAACTGTGATAGAGCCTGATGGAACGAAAAGAAAGATTGGCTACCGCTACCGCCTGGGAGGAGGAACTTTTGTCATCCCCTTTTTTGAGACCGTAGATATCTTACCCATGGATGTCATCACTCTGAGCATCAAAACACCTGAAGTGCTTACCCACAGCGGTGTTCCCATCATGGCTGAGGCGACGGCTCAAGTAAGGGTGGACTCTAGTGATCACTCTATCCGCCTGGCGGCAGAACAGTTTCTGGGATTAGGAAAAGAAGGGATCAAAGATGTTTCCATGAACATTCTTGAAGGAAAAATGAGAGAAGTCATGGGGACTATGACTGTGGAGGAAATCTTCAGAGGAAGACACGAATTCTCAGAGAAAGTAACAGAAGTAACCCAGAGTGATTTTTTCCGAATGGGTCTTTCCATGATCTCCTTTGCTCTTAAGGACATCAGCGATACCCAAGGATACTTGGATGCTCTGAGTAAGCCTCAAGTGGCAGCAGCCAGACGGGATGCGGCCATTGCCGAAGCAGAAACAGAAAAAGAAGCCACCATCAAATCCTCTGATGCAAGGAAAGAAGGAGAGGTCGCCCGCCTTGCTGCCGAAGCCCTGATCGCCAAGGCCGAGTGGGAAAATGAAGCCAAAAAAGCCGCCTCCCAAGTGGAAGTAAACAAGAAGAAGGCTCAGGCAGATTACGCATATGAACTTGAGCATTTCCGCCTCAGCCAGGAAATAAAAAAAGAAGAAGCCAAAGTAAAGCTTATCGAAAAAGAGGAAGGCATTAAAATTGAGGAATTGGAAATCTCCCGTAGAGAAAAAGAATTAGACTCGACTGTTATAAAACCCGCTGACGCTCGCAAGCAGCAGATAAAAGCCGAGGCGGACGCAGAAGCATACAGGATTCAAGCTGAAGCAAAAGGGAAAGCCGAAGCCATAAAACTCGAGGGAGTAGCGGAAGCAGAAAAAATCAAACATAGGGGACTGGCTGAAGCTGAGACCATGCTGAAAAAATCACAAGCCTGGGAGAGGTACAACCAGGCTGCTATTATGGAGAGCTACTTCAATATCCTTCCAGATTTGGCCAAGGCTGTCTCCGAACCTCTCTCAAGGATCGATAAAATTGTGCTTGTAGGAGGAGACAGGGGAACTGGAAGCGCAAAAATCACTTCCCAAGTAGCAGAAATTTTGGCCCAGATGCCTGAAGTGGTCAAGTCACTCACTGGAGTAGATCTTAAAAAATATCTAAAGGAAAAGCTTACCCCTGAAGAAAAAGAGGAAGAAGAATAATATTCCTTTGAAGTGGGTCAACCATGGTATCAGAAAAAGCTAATCAAATCGGCGAATCTCTGACACTCAAGGTGACCGCCAAAGCCATGGCCATGAAGGCCGAGGGTATAGATGTCGTTGACCTGAGTGCTGGAGAACCGGATTTTCCAACACCGGACAATGTGAAAGAAGCTGGCAAACGGGCTATCGAACAAAACTTCACTAAATATACTCCCAATGAAGGGATTCCAGCCCTAAAAGATGCTATCATCAACCGCTTAAAGATGGACTTCGGGTTGACTTATAGCAAGAATGAAATCATCGTCTCCACAGGAGCAAAAAGCTCCCTCTACCACCTCATCCAAGCTCTGATCAACGAAGGCGAGGAAGTCATCATCCCTGCTCCTTATTGGGTCACCTACCCTCCCGCCGTTTCCCTGGCCAACGGAAAAGCTGTCATCATCCCCACCAAGGAAGAGAATGGATTTCTGCTTTCCCTCGACCAGCTCAAGTCCGCCATCACGCCTGCTACCAAGGCCCTTATACTGAACAATCCCTCCAATCCAACCGGAGCCGCTTATACAAGGCACCAGCTAGAAGCCTTGGCCGATCTTGTCACCAAAGAGGATATCTACGTCATTGCTGATGAAATCTATGCCCATCTTGTCTATGATGATTTCCGTTTCACAAGCTTTGCCTCTCTTGGAGAGGAGGTCAAAAAGAAGACTATCCTCATCAACGGTGTCTCCAAATCTTATTCCATGACCGGTTGGCGGATAGGGTATACTGCTGGTCCTGAAGATGTAATCAGCGCCATGTCCAAGATACAGAGTCACAGCACTTCCAATCCCTGTTCCATCTCCCAGATGGCCAGTGTCGAAGCCTTGAAAGGGCCACAGCATGAAGTCTCCCGGATGAGATCGGAATTTCAGAGACGCAGAAATTACGTTCTGATGCGCCTTCAGAGCATCCCTCAAATCTCCTGCTTCAAGCCCCAAGGAGCTTTCTATCTTTTTCCTAATTTTTCCTCTTATTATGAGAAAGAATTCAACAATGTCCTCATCCGTAACTCCTACGGATTAGCCTACTACCTGCTTAAAGAAGCCAAAGTAGCCATCGTCCCTGGAGATGCTTTCGGAGCCGATGACTATATCCGTGTTTCTTATGCTACTTCCATGGAAAACCTGGAGAAGGCCATGGACAGGATCATCGAAGCTGTATCCCGCTTGAAAACGGCCAAGAAAGTGAAGCGCGTTGCCCTGTCCAACACCATAACCCGAGTGAAAAAGTCGGTTCCTGTGGACTCCTCCATATCTGTCCAGATGAGAGATGCTCTTGTGGCTGAAATGGAAAGCCATCTCAGCTACCAAAATTATTTTGAGTGGAACGCCAACATCAACGGGGTTATCGTCCAACTACGGACCAACGTTTCCCACCTCAGTGATTTCTGGATTGAAAACTGGTATCCTGCTCAGCTGGAAACAGATCTGGAGCCCCATGGAATAATCTATGCAGTGGACGGTATTACTGGCCGGGAACCTCGTGCATATTATAATTCAGAGTCAAAAACAGGTGTGTTGGTCAACTGCGACTATTACACTTCTCTTCGCAGTCTGGCCCTTGGCCTGGTGACGGACGTTTCAGAGAGGCTTTTCAATTTCCACGCTATCAGGGGGATGTCAGCAGACCTGGAAGGCAAGGGACTGATCTTGGTCGGTCCCAAAGGAACAAAAAAAACAGAGCTCTTCTTCACTCTCCTGCAAGACAGAAGATTCAGACTCCATTCCAATGACCTCATCTTTGTCCGTTTTACCGGCGGTCGAGCACTGGCAGACTCTGTGGAAAGGAAACTTTATCTGCCTACCAACACAGTAGAGGCCTATCCGGATTTTGCTCCCTTGTTCGACAACAGCAAATGCGAAAACGTGATCGCCCGCAAAGAGGACTGTCAAGATTCCGAGTGCATCCGCCTGGATGATTGTCGCCTGGATAGAGGATCACCCTTTTGCTACAAGGCCTCAAAGCAGGCCATGGTTCTCCTCGATCCCTACTGGATCGATGGCCCTTCCAAACATACCAAGCGCACATCGCTGCGCTGGATATTCATTCTTCGCTATGACACCGTTTCGCCTCCTTTTGTGGAGATGGACATAGAGGACGCCTTGCGCATCCTGGAGACAGGGGAAAGCCTCGGCTCGAGACGAACGCTGACACCTTCTAAAGGTGAGCCATTCTACAATCCGCACCTTCTGGTGACCAACGATGAGCGGATGGAGCTCCAGAAGAGTTTTTTCCGCCGCGTTCTCGAAAGCACCTCTTGCTACCTTTTCAACAGCGGTGTGGCTTCGCCTGAAGACATCAAAAAAATCGTCACCGGCGAATCTGAACCGCCATCTCACTCATGAATAAAGTATAACCATGACAGATACCAAAAGCATATCTGACGTAGATACCTGCAAGAAATTTGCTAAGGAAATTTCCCAGGTTCTTAAGGGACCAAACATAAAGAGTGTGGACCTTAGATGGCTGGAACCAAGGGCAAAATCCAGCGGTATCAAAACCACGTTTGGCTCATACGGCTGGCGTTCAGCCATATCCAGCCGAATCGCTCCCAAGACCGTCTACTTGGGGAGCGAATCTATCCGGCTTCCCCGGCCTTCAGAAGAGCAAAAATCGCTTATCGCCAACGCTCCCGAAGAGCTTGATAAGGTTCTCCACCTGTTGCAAACTCTTCCTTTCTACCACATCCGCAGACGCATGGGAGACAATAACTCCTACAATCCATACTGCAACCTCTATGTCTCCGCCGCGGATTTGATCAACTACCGGATTGGGTACATGTGGGGAACCACCATGTTCAAACCCAAAAAAAAGCCTGGTCCTGAGTTCATCATGATCCACATCCCGGAGGAACATCTCCTTCGCCAGCAGGTTCTGGTCCTTCCTGAAGAAAACATCAATATCGCCTTGGGAACAGATTACATGGGGGAAGACAAGAAAGGATTTCTGCGCCAGGCCATGTGGGTTGCTGACAGAGAAGGGATGCTCGGTCTTCATGCCGGCACCAAGCTAGTCACTGTCCGAGATCCCGAAAACAAGCTCAAAACCTGCGGAGTTTTTCTTTTCGGCCTGACAGCAACAGGCAAATCAACCTGGTCCTGTCATCCCCTTGGCCTCAACTATGAAAAAGGAGAAAGAACCGAAGTCATCCAGGATGATATCGTTTTTCTTAGAAAAGATGGGTCGGCTCTGGGCTCGGAGAACAATTTTTTCGTCAAAACTGATGTAGAGAAGAAATATCAAGAAGCGATGTACAACGCACTGATAGACAAGTCTGCCCTGTTGGAAAATGTGATGATCAAATCCAACGGCGAGATCGACTTTCTTGATGAAACCCTGACCGCAAACGGCAGGGCGGTCATTCGCAGAGACAGATTAAAAATCAGGATAAAGGGAAAAAAAGTAGGGATATTCTCTAAATCTATCGATCTGCCTCCTCTGGAAGAGCTTGACGGAATCATTTTTGCTTTCATCACGCGAAGAAACACCATCATGAGCTTCGCTCAAGAGCTTACACCAGACCAGGCCGTCTTGGCTTATCTTTGGGGCGAAAGCACTCATAGCTACGCAAGCCAGCCTCACAAAGCAGGCGAATCCGTTCGCATCATGGGGACAGACCCGTTTATCATCGGCTCTAGAGCCAGGAAAGTCAACCGCTTCTACGAAATCATCATGACCCTTGTCAGCAACTATCCGGGAAAGCTCAAATTCATGCAGTACAACACAGGTGGAATCGGAGAAATTATCGAAGAATACGATGAAAAGGGTCAAAAGAAAAAAAAGCTGGTGCGTAAAGTAACCCGGGTTCCTATAAGCCTTATGTCTCAAATCCAGAGAGGAGACCTGAGGGGTACCAATCACTACCAAAAAGGAATCCTGGGAACGAGAGAGATCAAACTCTGTGAAGAGGGGAGCCTGGATGAATATGACATCCGCAACTTCTATTCAGAGGACCAGATTAATGATTACATCCACGATCTGGTTGAGGGAAGACGGGAATTTACCGATGAAGTGGCTTCAGAAGGGCTTCGAAAAGAAATCATTTATGCAGCAGAACGTTCCTTCAGCATAGACAAGAAAGAGAGAAAAGAAAAAATCGCTGTCTCTGAAGGCCCCCCTTCAAAAGAGAAACCTTTCTATTACTGGGAATCAAAATCCAGGCCACGCCGTGGAGGCTTTTGGCGCTCTCGCTAGAGCTGTTTACTCATCCTCATTTCTATTTCTTGAGCTAAAAGATGGAGCAGAATCAGATGGCCTTCCTGAATTCTGGGAGTGCTACGGGAAGGAATATCGAGCAGGAAGTCAGGTAAAGAGCGGAGACTGCCCCCTCCTTTTCCAGTCAAGGCCACTGTCACTAAATCCTCTTCCTTGGCTTTTTTTATGGCTTCAATCACATTTGAGGAATTCCCGCTTGTGGAAAGCCCGAGGGCCAGGTCTCCTTTTCTCCCCAGGGCCTCCATCTGCCGGCTGAAGACATAAGCAAAAGATGCGTCATTGGCAATGGAAGTGAGAGCTGAAGTATCAGTGGTCAGGGAAATAGCCGGAAGGGCTGACCTTTCCTTCAAAAATTTATTAATCAGCTCTGCGGCAAAATGCTGGGCCTGAGCCGCACTTCCTCCGTTTCCAAAGACAAGAATTTTGCCACCGGTCTTTAGGCATTCCACAGCTCGGCTGATTACTCTGTCAAAGAGTTGCCCCTTTTCAACGAAAAACTCTTCCATAATCTGGGAAAGCTCCTTGGCCACCTGCTCGTATCCCATTTTTCCTCCTCAAGGGGAGAACTTATCCCTAAGGACACTCTTTCTCACCAGGTTTGTTGCTTCAATCAAAAGAAAAAGAGCGTTTTCACAGGGAAAATCCTCATTTTATTTCAAACTATCTTTTATAGTGTTTCGGACCTTTTCGATAAGCTGGGGCATGGTTTGAAGATTATAATCGCTCACAGAGAGAGGGTGATGAAACTCGACTTTGACTCTTCCTTTTTTGACAAAGAAACTTCCTCGGGGCATCATCTTGTAGGTCCCTTGAATAGAAATGGGGACAACAGGCACTTGGCTGCCGAGGGCTAAGAAAAAACCTCCTCGCTTGAATGGCTGTATTTCGCCATCCCTGCTTCTGGTTCCTTCAGGAAAGATGAGAAACGAAAATCCTTTTTCCTTGATAAGCTGCGTAGCCCTCTCGATGCTCTTTTTCCCTCCTTTGAGTCTTTTCCTGTCGACGGGAACAAAGCCCACATGCCTCATGCCTTGGCCGATGATGGGAATGCGCAACACCTCTTTCTTCAAAATGACTCTTATGGATTGAGGAATGATCCAGAAAAGGAGGGGCCCATCAATCAGGCTCAGATGATTGGCCATGAACACATAGGCTCTCTTTTTATCAATTCTCTCCAAGCCTGAAACCCCCACTTGAATGGCGAGGATTTTGCTTCCTATGGATAGTGCCCATTTGCCGATGGCAATCAGGGGCTCTGACCATCTCCCTAAGTAACAAATGAGAAGCACAGGTAAAAGGAGAACAGCCAAGACGACGTAGAGTAAGAAAGCAATGATGGTCCGCATTTTTGTTTCTCAGATTATACCATATCCCTCGCTGATGAAGTAAGAATTCTATCCGTGCGTAAGCATCCTTATTTCCGTGACAGTTTTAACAGCAGTCAGGTAAGCTGAGGAGGAAGCCATCCGAAGGCGAGTGAGCAAGGTTTCTGTCCATCCGAAGCCCATAGTGGCGGGTGGGAGGGTCTTGGCGAGGATGGACAGGAACCGATGCTCCGAGGAATAAGCGGACTTTCCCCAGCGATGATGGAGGGGAACCGCCGCTTTGACTGACTATAAAAAAAAGGCGATGCATCCTCAGATGCATCGCCCCTTTTCCGCCTTAAGGCGAAATTTGCTACGCGGAATTCAACCCGAATTACTCTACAGCTGTTCTTGGTGCTCGAATCCAGGAGCCAGCCCAGTTGACCAGATCGTAGTCGAAATCTCTCATCTCATCGATGATGTACATCCCGGCTGTGGGCGCGCTGGCACTGAAACTCCAGCCATCTGTGGTGCCGTTCCGACCCCTTGATTCAATCATGAAATCATCGTCACCGACATCAGCGGCTACAATACCCCTTTGTCCCCCAACAGATGTGCCAAGGAAGACTTGGAAAGCTGTGCCCCAATTATCGTTTACAGGGCAGACCTTGAGGTAGAAGGGGGAAAGAGCTCGGATGAAAAGATCGTTAGGCACAAGAGGTCCATTATGTGTAATGGGGGGTGTTGCGTTATCCCATGCACCTTGGTCTGTGATGAAGTCAGCGGCTCCTGTGGCAATGGTCACGATGTCTTTCATAGTACCTTTCTGCTTGGCCTTCTGGATAGCCGTGATCGCGTTGGGAATAAGAAGAGCAGCGAGAATTCCGATAATCGCCACAACAATCAGCAACTCAATCAACGTGAAACCTCTTAACTTTTTCATTTTAAACCTCCTTTTTTTTCTGGTGATTATTCCAATCACTTCTTATATCTATATATCTTGCAATTTTTATGCCAGAAGGGAAAACTGTAAGTTATTGAAATTGAATAAAATATTTTTATGGGTTCTCATGTTTACTCCCTTTAGTTGACACTTTTTGACGATTTATTGACAAAATTTGGTTTTTTCGGGGAAAATTCGACGGTTTGCCGCTTATTTCTTAAATCATATTTCTCCATGAGATATCTCAGTGAACGGTAATTCACTCCCAACAGACCTGCCGTCTCCTTCAGACTTCCTCCGGTCGCCTCAAGGGCATCTCTGATAAAATTTCTGGAAACATCGTCCAGGTATTGATTGAGGCTAAATCCAGGCTGAAACATATATTTGCTCTCTGGCTCCTCCTGAACCCTGAGGAGATCTGCAGGAAGACTCTCTTCTGTTATTGTCTCTCTTTCCTCTATGACCACGACCCTCTCGATAATGTTTTCTAGTTCTCTAACATTGCCCGGCCAGGGATAAGACTCAAAAACTTTCATGGTTTCAGGAGCAATCCTTTTCATCTTTCTTCCCATCTGCTTGCAGTATTTCTGCAAGAAATAGGAAACAAGAAGAGGAAGATCCTCCTTTCTTTCCCTTAGAGGAGGCATCTCAAAGGAGATGACATTCAACCGGTAGTAAAGATCTTCTCGAAAATCTCCCTTCCCTATCTTCTCTTTGAGATCCTGGTTTGTTGCTGCAATGATGCGAGCATCGACTTCGATTTCTTCTGTTCCCCCCACATGTCTAACCTTCTTCTCCTGAAGCGCTCTGAGCAACTTCACTTGTGTCATGGAGGACATCTCTCCCACTTCATCCAGAAACAGAGTCCCTTGTTGGGCAACTTCAAACATCCCTTTCTTATTGGCAACGGCTCCTGTGAAGGAACCCCTGGCGTGTCCGAACAACTCACTTTCCAGTAGATTTTCTGGAAGAGCTCCACAGTTAATAGAAACAAAAGGCTTTTCACGACGTTGGCTAAGAAAATGAATGGCCCGGGCAGCCATCTCCTTTCCTGTGCCGCTTTCTCCAGTGATCAGAATCGTGGAGTCTGTACTAGCAATCCTTTCTATCAGGTTGTAAACTTGTATCATCTTCTTACTCTTGCCAATCATATTCTCGAATTTGTATTTCTCCCTGAGTTCCTTCTTCAGCATGATGTTTTCTTCCCTGAGTCTGCTCTTCTCCAGGCCATGAGCCACTACGATCTTCAGCTCTTCCACGTCAAAGGGTTTAACCACATAATCAAGAGCTCCGGCTTTTAAAGCCTCTACGGCTTGTTTGATCGAACCGTAAGCTGTTATCATGACAAAAGGTATTTCCGGCTTCTCTTTCTTGACCTTTCTTAAGATCTCCATCCCGCTCATTTCGGGAAGTTTGATGTCGGAGATGATGAGATCAAAATCCTGTTTCTTTATCAGTTCCAGCGCCTTGGAGGCTGACAGAGATGTCTCCACCCGATAACCTTCTTTAGAGAACACTACACTTAAAAGATCGAGAATGCTTCTTTCGTCATCTATGATGAGAAGTTTATCCATTTCTCTCCACGTTCTTTTTTCTTTATCAGCTTAAGCATATCTGGATTCTTCCAAGGAAGAGTTATAACCACTTCTGTTCCCCGGTTGACTTCAGAAGAGAGGTGTATCTTTCCCTGATAATCTTCAACGATCCTCTGCACCACGGACATGCCCATTCCAATCCCGTCTTCAAAGCGGGAATAGAAAGGTTCAAAAACCCTCTTCATTTCTTCCTCTGACATGCCTCTCCCTGTATCGGCAATTCTAAGCTGGATTTCATCGTCTTTTTCTTGATCTATGTCTACGGTCAAAGCCCCTCCCTTAGGCATGGCTTTGAGAGAATTTTTTATCAGATTCCAAAAAATCTGTTTGAAATGATTGGGATTACCGTAATACTGGACTTTCTTGGACTTGAAATTTCCTGTAACCTGATGGGCTCCGTTCAATTCACCCCCTCTTTCAAGCAACATCAAGGTCTCTCTCACTAGAGAGGAAAGATCTACGGCAGTGGAGGAGCTATCTTCGTCGGAAGCCAGATTCAAAAATTGTTCTATGGAATGAGAAACCCTCACGGACTCCCTGAGGACAATATTCATCAAATCTTTCTGTTCTGGATTCAGCACCAAATCTTCCTTGAGAACTTGAACCGCTCCTGCTATGGCGGCAAGGGGATTTCGGATCTCATGAGCAAGCCGAGCAGATACCTCTCCAGCTATAGCCAGGCGATTTCTCTGCTCCAGTTCCTTATGAGCTCGTTCCAGCTCCATCCTCGTTCTTCTCAAATTCCCAGTCAGGTAATTCATCAAAATGGCCACAAGAATAAAAACGCTCCACGCGATGAAGATATTATTGATGACGAGACCGAGGGAAACATCTGCCCACTGTTCTCCGCTGAAAAAAGGAATCAACCCAAAATACATCCCATCCATGAGCAGTCCGAAGCAAATGGCCGAAAGAGCTGCTGTTATTAAGGCCGCCCGGTAAGAAAGAATGATGCTGGCTGCAATAATCTCGAAGACGTAAAGGAAATAAAAGGAGCCCTTTAAACCTCCTGAAATGTAGACAAGCCCTGTAATCAGAAGAAGGTCCAATAGGATTTGAAGATAGACCTGGAAAGTGAAGTTCTTTCCCCAAACATAGAGGAGGAAATAGATGAGAGTGAGAAAGTAGACGAGAATAATCAGATAGTAAAAGGGATTAAGAGGCAGAAAAGTCGATGTGCTGTACTGAATAATCACCGCTGAGATGACGAGAGAGGTAACAACAATCAACCGCAGGATGATAAACCAGAATACATGCGTTCTCTGTGTGTTCATGCCCAGCTCCTCTTTTCGACCTTCTTAAAACTTTTGCATCAAGCTAAAAATAGGCAGATACATGGAAACCACGATGGTGCCCACTATGCCACCGACAAAGATGAGGAGGACGGGTTCCAAAACAGAAAGCAGAGAAGCCACTGAAGCTTCAACCTCTTCATCGTAAAAATCCGCCAACTTAAGCAGCATCTCATCCAGAGTTCCGGTTGCCTCTCCCACTCCGACCATCTGGGTGAGCATGAAGGGTAATTGTGCTGTCTCTCTGAAAGCATCAGTTAGACTTGTCCCTTCGGCTACATCTTTGCGCGCATCCATGATATTCCCTTCAACGATCACATTGCCGGCAGTGGCCGAAGTGATCTTTAAGCTTTCCAGCATTGGAACTCCTCCTGAGAGAAGAGTACTCAGCGTCCGGGTTACACGAGAAAGAGCAACCTTCATGAGAAGACTCCCGAAAAGGGGCATCTTGAGCAGCCCTTGATCGGTGGCTCTGCGTCCTTTGGGTGTCCGTCTGATATAGCGATAAAGGAACACAAGGCCAATAAGCCCCAGTAAGATAAACAAAATATACTTCTGGACAAACTGGCTAATGTTCAAAATCGCCAGAGTCAGAAAGGGAAGACTCGCTCCCAGTTCAAGAAAAACAGAGGCAAAAACGGGAATGACCTTCCACATCATGAAAAGGACTACTACGATGGCAAATGTCACCACAGCTACAGGATAAATCATTGCCTGTCGAACCTGAGACCTTATCTTGACGATTTTCTCCAAATACTCAGCCAGACGCCGGAGCATGATATCCAGAGATCCGCTCTGTTCGCCGGAAGCCACAAGATTGCAGAAAAGATCATCAAAAACCTTAGGGAATTTCCTCTTGGCCTGGTGTAAGGTGGAACCCGCTTCGACGTCATCCTTGATGCCGTTAATCACTCTTTTGAAATATCTGTTCTTCGTTTGTTCGGCCAGAATGTTCAAGCTTTGAATCAGGGGAAGCTCAGCATCGATCAGAACAGAAAGCTGCCTGCTGTAGACCGCCAATTCCTTCGACCTCACTTTTTCTCTTCTCAGGAAAGGGATTTTCAGCTCAATCCTTTTGGCGAAGATGTCGGAAACGGCTATCTGCTCCCTCTGGAGGGCCTGGGCGAGCTCTTCAGGGGAATGAGCAACTCGTTCTCCGCCGACCATATCCCCGTATCGATTCTTACCTTTCCATTTGTATGTAGGCATTTTTCTCTCCTATTTTCTGGTTTGTTGGGGAGTAAAACTCATGGATGTCACTCTTATTCCCTCTCTACGCTGAATGATATCCGTCAATTCTTCAGGCTTGGATGTCACTCCCATGGCTGTTTCAAGAGTGATGAGACCCTTGAAATAGAGATTAGCCAGTGACTGGTTAAAGGTCTGCATTCCAAACTTCTCCTGCCCCATCTGCATGGTGGCATAGATCTGGTGGATTTTGTTTTCCCTGATGAGATTTCTTATCGCTGAGTTGGGGATGAGGATTTCCATGGCCAAGGCCCTTCCCTTTCCATCCGACCGGGGTAACAGGGACTGAGTCATGATTCCTTCCAAGCACATGGAAAGCATGATTCGCACCTGAGCTTGGTATTGGGAGGGGAAAATATCGATAACTCTTGATATAGATTCAGCAGCAGAATTGGTGTGCAGCGTGGAGAAAGTCAAATGACCTGTCTCCGCAACCCTCAGGGTCGCTTCCACTGTTTCCAAATCTCTCATCTCTCCCACCAGAACAACGTCGGGATCCTCCCTCAGAACAGATCGCAGAGCATTGGGGTAGGTGAGGGTGTCGACATGAAGTTCCCGCTGGTTGATGATCGATTTTTTTGGGGTAAAGAAATACTCAATCGGGTCTTCTATGGTCACGACATGAACGCTTCTTTCCTTATTGATGTGATCGATCATACAGGCAAGAGTTGTGGATTTTCCGCACCCTGTCGGACCTGTCACCAAAACCAAACCCCGAGGAAGGAAGCAGAGCTGAGCCAGCCGCTGGGGGATGCCCAGCCTCGTGAAACTGAATTCGTGGGGCAGGAATCTCCGGAAGGCGGCAGCCACAGATCCCCTTTGCATGAAGATATTCCCCCGAAAACGTCCCAGAGTGTTAATCCCAAACGAAAAATCCAGCTCCATTTTTTCCTCGAACTGTTTCTTCTGTCGATCGGTCAATACGCTGTAGGCAAGAGCCTTGGTTTCTGCAGGTGTTAATAGCGGGTAATCCAACGAAACGAGAGTTCCATTAACTCTGATCCGGGGAGGAACGTAAGTGGTTATGTGCAAATCACTGGCATCCATTTCAACCGCTTTTTTTAATAATTCTTGAATAGTTATATCCATCCTTATACCTCCGCATCCTTTATTGTTTCCCTTAAAACTTCTTCCGCAGAAGTTATTCCTTCCTTTATTTTTATCAACCCGCTTCGGCGCAAGGTAGTCATACCTTGTTCAGTGGCCTTCTTCTTTATCTGATAGGACTGAGCTTTACTTAAAATCATATCCTTTATGTCATCCGTGATCTCTATCACTTCAAAAAGCCCTGTTCTTCCCTTATAGCCTGTGTTGTGACAAGCACTGCATCCTTCAGGCTTATAGACTGTGACACTCTTGGCTTCTTCCTCTGAAAATCCAATATCGACAAGGATTTCCTGAGGGATTTTATCTTCCACATGGCACTTCTTGCACAAGCGCCTCACTAATCTTTGGGCCACGATCATGATCACCGAATCGGCGATGAGATAAGGTTCTATATTCATGTTGACCAGCCTGGCGATTGAGCTGGCAGCATCGTTGGTGTGGAGTGTGGAAAAGACTAGATGTCCGGTGAGAGCCGCTTTGATGGCGATATCCACAGTCTCAAAATCTCTCATCTCTCCCACCAACATTATGTCTGGGTCTTGGCGGAGGAAGCTTCTCAAAGAAGTGGAGAAATTCAACCCGATTTCTTCTTTGATATTGACTTGACTTATGCCGGGAATGTGAAACTCCACAGGATCTTCAGCTGTGATGATGTTCTTTTCCAGAGAGTTTAATATGGAGATTGCAGAATAGAGAGTGTTTGTCTTTCCGCTTCCTGTTGGCCCCGTGACAAGGATAATTCCCCAGGGTTGAGCTATTCCCTTCTTGAAGATCTCAAGCGACTCTTTTTCAAACCCCAGCTTTGTCATGTCTAACTTCAACATCTCTCGATCGAGAATACGGGTCACCACTTTCTCGCCGAATATGGTAGGAATGCTGGAGACTCGCATATCCACTTCTTTCCGCTCACCATTTTCCAGCTTCACTCTCATTCTAATGCGGCCATCCTGGGGCAATCTTTTCTCGGCAATATCCATATTAGAGAGGATCTTCACCCTAGAGATGACTGGATTGATGAATTTGGGAGCAAGATTCATCATCTCATGAAGGGTGCCGTCCAAGCGGTATCTCACGCGAAGGGACTTTTCATAAGGTTCGAAGTGGACGTCGCTGCCTCCTTTTTTTATAGCATCGATGAATACGGTGTTGACTAGGGTGATGATCGGAGCTTCTTCTGTGGAGTGAACCAGCTCTTCGATATCATAGTCTTCTTCTTCCTCTTCGATGATGTTGACCGAAGTGTCCTCAGCTAGCTCAATCTCATCGAGTATCTTCTTTACCCGTAAAGAATCAGAGGCGCCATAATATTTGCTGATGGCATTCATGATCCCCGACTCAGATGTGATCACAGGCTGAATGCTCAGGCCGGTTCTGAATCTGATATCCTCTATGATATCCAAATCCGTGGGATCGACCATAGCCAAGGTCAGAAAGGAGCGAATCCGATGAATGGGCATGATCATGTTTTTTTTGGTGATCTCGACTGGTATCAGGTTTATGACTTCTGGATAAACCTCAAACTGGTTCAGATCGATGTAGGGATAACCCAACTGTCTGCTCAGGGCTTTAGCCATATCTTCTTCTGTGACGTAGCTGAGGCTAACCAATGCCGTGGTTAAAGCAGTGCCGTTTTTCTTTTGGTAATCCAGAGCATTCTTCAGCTGGTCGGATGTGAGGAGTTTTTCCCGCAGAAGAAGCTCACCAAGGTTTGAGGCCATTTTCCTTCCTTATTCCATGCTTATGAACTATGGAAAAATGACTGACAATAATTGCCCTTCATTTTCCTTCTATACAGAGAGGACGCTGTACCTTATCCTTTTTCTCTCCCCTCTAGATTCCGTTCAACAAAGAGTTCCTGCATTTTGTTTATAGAGGTTTTCTATAGTCGCAGAGATACCCTAATGCGTCAATCACCTGGAAAGAGGATTTTCCAGGTGAATTTAACAATTTTTGTCTCACCGAAAGTGATGAGAGATGTCATCGCTGCCGATGAGGGGATGAGAGAAGGATTATCCTTTTGCTATTTCTTTTCTATCAGATTTTCCAGTCTCTTGCGGAACCGAACGGCTGGAGGCCATCCTGGAGCCAGCCTGAGTACTGCGTCGTTGATCTTCAATGCTTTTTCCAAATCTCCCTTTTTGGCCATCAATATGGATTGGCTGTGAAGAGCTTCCTTGCTCTTCGGATTGATCCGCAGGGCTTGATTCAGATGAAACCCGGCTTTATCCAGAACTCCAAGGGCGATGTAGGCATTTCCAAGATTGAGTTGAACTCCCTCCGATTCCGGCTCAATAGACAAGGCTCTCTGGTACCACCGCAGAGCCTGAGGCCAGTCATTCCTTTGGGCCGCAAGGTTGCCCAGGTTGATGCAAGAGAGAAAATCGTTTGGATTGGAGGAGATCGCTTCCCTGTAATGATAGCCAGCTTTCTGGGTTTGATCGAGATTCTCGTAAATCAAAGCAAGGTTGTAGTGGACAAGGTCCATACGAGGGGAATATCCCACAAGATGAGGCAGGATCAAAGCGAAGATTAAGAACGCGGTCAAAGTTGTACCCTTTTTCCAATTTTTCCCCTGCCAAGCCTCATAAAGAGCAGCCACAGGAATGGCTGAAAAAAGCATCAGGGCTGGCACACAAGGCAAACGGTAACGGGAAAAGAGAAAAAAAATGACTGTGGAGATCATCCAGGCGAGGACAAATAACCAAGCAGGCGCAAACGTTGCCAGCCTTTTTCTATACATCCAAAGACCAATGACCGCCAGGATGAAGATGCCTCCAAACTCGAAGAGAGGAAGCTTAAGAACCGGTGATATTGTCTTGACATAATAATAGTCGACAGCATCCGGCCATTCATACCAACTCCAAAACATGAAGATCTTTTTGAACTGCAATCGAATGAACCCGAAAGGATCTTTTCTTATCCAGGAGAAAGATTTTTGGAACCAGTAACTGGAGACCTCCACAGGTGTGAGATCTCTTCCCAAATCTTGCTCTGCCAGACGAATCGGCTCGCTGCGCTCATAAGAAGGAATCTGTTTCCCCGGGACGATGGGCTGATAGGTCCCATTGGCATGCGGGTTATTGCCGATATAGAAGTTGACTCCGCCTTGGAAAGTGGTTGGCAAGAAGACTCCTCCCACAACCCGGTTCCGGATGGCAACGGGAGCAAGAACAAGAAAAACGCCCAGGAGCAGGGCACCATTTCTTGACAGGTGAAAGCTTAACCGTTGTCTGGGACGGAAAGGGAGAAACAGGAGAAACAAAACCACCAGCAACATATTCTCCCGCAACAAACTGAGCACTCCGCAAAGGATCCCAGCCAAAATCCACTGCCCGACCATCTGGCTTTCTCTGGCTTCTGCCAAGACCCAGAGGAGAAAACAGACTGTGGCCACCGCCAAGGACTCTTTGAGAATCTGGACATCATAGAAGATGAATACCCCGCAGATGGCTGCCAGAGCGGCCGCCGCAAGCCCCACATTCTCTCCGGCTATCCTTCTGCCGGCTCTGTAGAGGGCATAGCATCCGGCCACAGCAAGGAGAATCTGTATGATGTAAACCATATCCAGATTGTGGCCGAATATTTTATAGAGCACAGCAAGAAGGTAGGGATAAAGGGGGGCCTGAAAAAAAACCTCTGATCCCAGCCACGCTCCCCCGGCAATCTCCTGAGCCCAGCGGTCATACTCGTGGCTGTCCATGATGAGCTGAGCAAAGAAAGGTTGATGGTGAACAGCCAGCAAATGTCCCAGGCGCAAGAGGAGGGCAACGATAAGGATGGTCCAGAGGATGAGGTTTTTCTTTTTCGAAGAATGATTACCAAGAGAAGGACTCTTGTCTTGAGGATGGTTTTCTTGCATCAATCGCTTCTAAAGTTGACTTAATAATAATATCACTGATTTTAAACATCAAGACCTTTTGACTCCAATGGGATCAGGACTTGCCGTCTGAAAGAGTCTTTTTTCTTCCCTTTACCTGTGTTAGAGAAAATCCTGGGATATGGCCTGAGCAATGGGCTGAAGTCACCATAGAGTGAAGATGAGGCTTTCCATCAAAGCTGTCTGCAAGAGAAGAAGGGCACAGATGAAATAAAAAAATTTTCTGGGGAAATTCCGCACTTTGGTCAACTCTTCAGCCGCAGCGATGACCACAAATGCAGTGACAAAAAGCCAAATCCTTTCGGTTTCCATACGGTAAATTCCTGAAACCCCTATGATGAGGACAAACACGAAAGTTATCAGCAAGAATGAGACGGTAGTTTTTATATTTTTTAAACGCTCAGAAATATCTTTATAGACGCCTCGAAGCCAAATCCCCACAACCGGAAATCCGGTAAATATGGCGAAAGCGAGAAAATTTCCCCAGGTTGTGTACAGCCAAAGCCTAGAAGTCGATTTTCCATGGAGGCGAGCGGCCACATTGTTCATCAGCCGTGCTTCTAGCTCTCTTGCCTTGATGAAAGTCTCCAGGAAATTGAACCTGAAGGCAATCCATAGAAAAAGAGCCACGCAGGCAAACCCGGACAGAGTGAAGAAGGTAAGACGAACACCCTGCCAAATTTTTTCTCTCGCTCTGCTCATCTTGGAAAGGATCAGGAGAAACAGAAAAAGACCGAGAGCCAATCCTGAAAAACTCAAAAAAGTGCAAAGAGCCAGGAGGATTCCTGCCATGAATGGATTAAACAAACCCCCTTTGTTATTCATAGCCTTAACAAGAAACCAGACAGGCCAGAGAGCACAAGCGACAAAAAGAGCGTCCATGCTGACTGCTCCAAAAGTCACCGAGTTGGGGACGAGGATAAAAATCACACATGCAGCAAAAGCAACTCCTGAATCAAACAGCCTTCTGATGATCAAATAAAGAGGCACCACAGCCGTACATCCCAGGATAAGGATAAACCATCCGAAAAGTCCGATATGGGCTTTAATGCTGGACATCTCGGAATAGCCACCCAAAGAGGCTATGCCCTTCATCAGAAGTACATAGCCGGGGGGGAAATGGCTTCCATGGAGACTCAGGGATGGCATCTTCTCTGGATAGTCTCGCAAAAAATCAAGGGTGTTTCCGATTTTGGGGACGTCGAATATCACGTCCTCATTCTCGTAGACCAGAAATTCTGTCCCCATCTCTGTGAATCCGTGGCGCACCCAGGCGAATGAGGCTCTAATCAAGATGGAAAAAATGAGTAAAAAGATGAGTACCATCCATGTTTTTTGAACATGGGATGAACCACGTGATTTCTCAAAGAGAAAGAGAAATAACAAAACCAAAAAAACCGGCAAGATGATTTTGAAAGAAATTGCAGGGATAAAGAAAGAATAAAGCGGGCTTATAGGTGGGTGATTGTAGATAAGTCCTTCAGGCAGCGCAATCCAATTCTTTCTCTTCGGACCTAACAGCTCTAGCCTCCCTTTATCTTTGTCAAAACGGGCTAAGTTGCCTTTCTGATCGAGGGCATAGGCTTTGCCTGTTTTCAGATCCACACGGTAGGTTATCCCTGTTCTCTCATCCCTTGTCGGCTTTGAACAAGGATGAAACTCTTGATAAGGAGTGAGAATGGTGTCCTTTATGAAGAGGAGGTCGATGAGAAAAAGAAGGGCGATAATAAGGCCTGAGCAAATGATCCACCGGCATGAGCTTTTCTCGGTCCCGGATACATTCTTAAGGCTCATCCTTGAAAATTGTGACAACCGATTTTCGCAGTATCCCTCATCTCAGTTAATATTATCTTTAATGGATTTACCTCACTTTTGCAATCAAAAAGAAATGAGCGTTCTATCATATATCGAAGTTTTTTGATATGTTTGTGACAAAAGAACATGTCTTGGAAACAGCTTAAATTGTTAACAATTTTTAATCTAATGAATACTTACTTGACAATATTCATAAATTATTGTATATATTAATACAATTTAATGTATAAATTAATACAATCAATTGTATAATCATGATGATTAGAGTCGATAAGCCAACATTACTGAAAAATATATCCATTTGGGACAGGTATTTGAAAAAGAAAGTTCATATAATCGCTTGTGGAGGTACGGCATTAACGTTGCTAAATCTCAAAGAATCCACAAAAGACATTGATCTCCTTCTTCCAATCCCAGGAGAATATAAATATTTGGTCAAGATTTTGGCTATGAGAGGACAACAGGAACAGGATGGCACAGGGATCCAGGCTTTATATTCGATCTATTTGTCGGCAAGACTATATTTACAACCGAATTAATTGAATCTCCCCTTAAAACTGGAAATCACTTTCTTTTTAAAGAATTTTCATCAATCTATCTGGGCATTTTGAATTTTTATGACTTGATAATAACAAAGCTCTTCAGGTTTACTGCGGTAGATGTAAATGATTGTGTAACTTTATTAAGGGAGAAACATAAAGAAATCAATATGAAAAAGCTAAAGTCAAGATTTTATAAGACTTCATCTTATGATGTTTCTGACGAAAAGAACAAAAAGAACTTCGAGTATTTCTTGGATATTATAAAAAGGAAAAAGATTAAAAGATGAAAAGATCAACATTATTAAAAAAAGTGAAGGAATTGGGATATCCTCTATTTGAGACTGAGGAAACCATCAATGCCAGTGAAACATTGACAGAAGTCATAAAGAGCAATGAACTACGACTATGGGAAGGATTTCCTGTGATGCTAGCTACTAGCCTAGAAAAAAACCTCTTTGATTATCAAGATGTATTAAAGCATTTAGATAACACAAAAGAAAAAGAATGTTTTCAGGATTTAGTTATGATGTCTTTAGCTCTCTATAGTTATCTAGAGTTAGAATTTGCTTTTACCGATAGCATATTTGAATCTAATTATTTTGACAAAAATATCTATGATAGATACTTGAGAATTTTCAGGGAAAAGTGCGATCTCACTGGAATAAATAGAGAGCTGTCATCGGCAAGAATTATAAATACTTTCAAAAATTATTTCAGACGTTCAGAACTTGATTTTGAAGAATACATCAATATGAAAGATGATTTTGAGCTAGAATACGCCATGTCACAGATTTTCTCTAAAAAACAAAAAGAACTATTCCTGAAGAAGCTGAGAGGAGAAAAATTGAACAAGACAGAGCGCGAATACTATTCACGTTCTATTAAGAAAAAAGTATTGGCCCTTGCTAATTCTGACCTCCACAAGTTGGCAGAAAGACTGATTAAAGAATAAAGAATATAAAATCACAATGAAAAATAATTTCCCGTTTTAACTGATTTATATAACTTGTTTTTTTTATTAGTATTACGATATTAAAAAATTGACATAATGGTTAGGTACACGACACAATCAACATGCTAACTTTTTGGATACTTCCTCTCTTTTATCGTGCATTCAATGGATGTTACAGAGTAGGGACAACTTCTTTGTGCTTTAACATTTCTTTCTGAAAAAAGAGCAAGATTATAACCAGAAAAATTTAGCGCACTATCGTATATGATACCATCGAAACCTTCGTTCTTAATTCTCTCAGTTATGTACTGCGTAGGAAAATAAGCAGTATCATCTCTAGGATCAAATGGCCATGAAAACAAGGAAGAAATAAGTTTTCTCCAAGCGAACTCTGCGGCCGGATATTTATCATCCTCAGGCATCTTAGTAAAAAACTTATTTGAGAAATTTATAACCAATATTTTTTTTATGGCAATAAATTCAGCAACATTCAGATTACATCCAACCCAAGGCCTAACCTCAGCTACAGCTGTTTTTTTATCACTAGCTAAATATAAATACGGGATACCAACAGGATTGAGCCTTCCATGTAAAACCTTATCAACAGGAGGGGCATCCATTTCATGGATTGAATAATATTCTTTTTTCATTCCTAATTCATGTTTTCGGGCTCTAAAGAATCTTTCGTCCTTCTTGATCTCATGTGTTTTATATTTTTTCGCGTACTTTATTAGTCCATTAATAAATTTAGTAGACTTGGGTTTTAGGATAAATCTATTGTTAAATCTAAGTTCCCTGATGAAGCTCGATAAAGCATCGATATCGCTTAAAGAAGGTTTTTTGACTTTGATGACAACGTTTTTCTTTACGTCTGGGCTCATTTAAGTCTTACTATAGGAAATGCTTACTTTATTAAAAAATTTTACACCAATATTATATAAACATACCTTTGACGTCAACAATATATAGAAAACACTCTTCTCCTCCTGTGTCAGTGGTGTGTCATAAAAGGATTAAACTTGCCTATTATTATGCAATATAGATTTGTCATAGATTTGACGCTCGTTTGACATTTTAGGCCAAAAATCGCCCAAAATTACCTATTCTGGCTAAACTGTGCTTTTGAGGATAACTATTGAAAAATAAGGGGATAAGATGGCGCGCCTGGAGAGACTCGAACTCCCGACCCGCTGCTTAGAAGGCAGCTGCTCTATCCACCTGAGCTACAGGCGCGCACTTTATCTCAAACTCTCAACTAGAGTTCTAAGCCGCCATCCGAGATCCGAATCGGGGAGATCGGATTTGAACCGACGACCTCCTGCTCCCAAGGCAGGCGCGCTAACCAGGCTGCGCCACTCCCCGCTGTTTCTACCCATCAAGGAATTCCAGGTTTTAATGAAATCTACCCTGGTCTCGAAGCGCCACAATCTTAGCAAAACCTCAAAAAGTTGTCAATTTCAGCGCCGCTTCAGACCTTTTTCAATCTCCCGCCTTTCTATCCTAACTGTTATCGGTCGACCATGGGGACAGAGTGAGGGGTTGGGCGTTTGAAACAGCTCGTCGACTAAGTATTTCATCCTGTCCGGAGATAAAGGTTCTCCGACCTTTACAGCAGTCCTGCAGGCCAAGGTGGCCAGAAGCGCCTCTTCTCTTTTTTCTATCTTCTCCTCCTTTATCTCTTCAAGCAGAGAAAGGAAGACATCTTTCGCCTCTTCCTCCTGGAAAATATCGGGAACCTCCCTCAGAACATAGCTCTGCCCTCCCATAGCTTCCACTCTGAACCCCGCCTCCTCCAGCAAGGATTGATTCTCCTCCATGCTCAGAATTTGAGAAGGTGTAAGGTCCACAAGGAGGGGAAAGAGGACCATTTTTTGAGGCCACTTCTTTCCCTTATGGATCTCTTTATACTTTTCAAACAACACCCGTTCATGGGCATTGTGCTGATCGATGATGAGAATCTCCTCAGGAGTTTCAGCCACGATGTAACTGCGCAGATACTGGCCTAAGACTCTGGGAAATAATTCCTCTTTTTCGGGGAGAGAAGCAAAAAGCTCCTGTCCCATCTCATCTTCTTTCGCATCTGTCTCTATCTGTAAATGAGGAGGCCCTTCTTCTATCCTGAAGCCTTTTTTCTCTTTTTCCTGCGCAGCATAGATTTCTTTTATGCCTTGGTGGCGGAGCAATGCCTGTCTCATGCATTTAAACACAAAGCTAAAAACTGTATTCGAACTTCTGAACCTTACCTCAGCCTTTGTGGGATGGACGTTGACATCGACCTCAGAATGGGGACAGGAGAGAAAAAGGAAAGCTTCCGCAAAACGGCCTCTCTCCAAAAAACCATCATAGGCTTGGTTCAAGGCCGCTTGAAGGAGTTTGTCCTTAACCGGCCGTTTGTTGACAAAAAAGATTTGTCGTCTTCTGTCATAGCATCCGGAGGGAGGAGCGGAAACAAAGCCAAAAATCTTTATTTCGTCCTGTTGATAGTCAACTTCCATCAGATTTGCAATGGTCGATTTTCCATAGATTTGAAAAATTCTTTCTTTGAGGCTGCCCACTGCAGGGTAGTGAAAAATCTCTCTTTTGCCGTGAGTTAAAGAAAATCTGACACCTGGAAAGGCCAGACAAACCCCGGTCAGGTATTTGACGATGGAAGAAAGTTCAGACTTTTCGGATCGTAGAAATTTTCTTCGTGCAGGAAGGTTGAAGAACAAATCTTTGACTTCGACGCTTGTCCCCGGGGGGAAACCGATGTCTTGAATGAGAAGGACTCTCTCTCCTTCTCTTTCAATAAACGTTCCCTTCTCTCCTCTCTTCTCCGCAGTCTTCAAGCTCAGGCGAGAAACCGCAGAAATGCTGGGGAGGGCCTCTCCTCTAAAACCTAAAGTAGCGATGGCCTCAAGATCTTCCTCGCTTCTAATCTTACTGGTGGAATGCCTTTCAAAGCAGACGAGTGCATCTTCCCTGCCCATTCCCGACCCATCATCGGTTACCCGGATAAACCTCTTCCCTCCTGCCCAGATTTCGACATTGATCTCAGAAGCACCCGCATCCAAGGAGTTCTCCACAAGCTCCTTGACCGCAGAAGCGGGCCTTTCGATGACCTCTCCCGCAGCAATTTTCTGGGAGACCGCAGGCGAAAGGCGAATGATCCGGCTCATTTCATCTTATTTTAACCTCTTCCCTTCCGAAAGAAAAGGTGGTTTAAGGAATAGAGAAAGCCGTGGTTTAAGGAATTGAATTTCTCTGAGAGAGGATTTTTCCCTGGGTCCCCATCTCTTCTGCTTTTGTGATCCTGACCCTGATCTTCTCCCTTGCCTCTGGAGAGCAGGAAGAGACCGAAACTTTAATATAGTTGGAAGTTAAAACCCGGGCACCCTCTTCGTTTTTATTTATGACGATGGCTTCACATTTTTTTCCTACAAACTGCCGGCGGAAATCCCAATTCTTCTTCTGCCCTAGTCTGCGCAAAAGGGAGGCCCTCTCTTTCTTGACCTTCACCTCCACCTGAGGCCACGAAGCAGCCTCTGTCCATGGCCGGGGAGAATAGGAAAAGACGTGAAAGTAAGTCAAAGGGGATTTCTCCAAGAAGCGGTAAGTCTGTTCGAACTCCTTATTGCCTTCTCCTGGAAATCCAACGATAATATCCGCTCCCAAAGATGCCTGGGGCGAATGACGTCGCAAACAGGCGAGAATCTGTTCATAATCGGCGACAGCGGTTTTGCGTCCCATGAGCCGCAGGATTTTATCACTCCCAGCCTGGAGAGAGAGATGAAAATGAGGACAGATCTTTTCACTATGGGTTATGTGTTCCAATAATGAAAAGCTCAAAAAACGGGGATCGAGCGAACTCAGTCTTAAACGATCCAAACCCTCCAAGTTCTCGATTTCCTCTATCAATTCCAGAAGGGAGGATGGAGACTGAAAATCCTGCCCGTAGGAGCAGATATGGATTCCTGTAAGGCCGACCTCGCGAAAACCATGATCAATGAACTTTCTGATTTGAGCCAGGATCTTTTCTTTCTCGAGGCTTACACTCATGCCCCTCACCCTGGGAACAATGCAGAATGTGCAGCGGAAATTGCAGCCATCCTGAATCTTGACCAGTGCTCGAGAACGAAAAGGGAAAGCAGAAACAGCTCCCTGAGGACGGATGCAAGTAAGAAGATCTGGAATCAGTTCCTTTTTCTTCTGGTTAGTATATATTCTCCAGACCTGAGGGATGTTTTTGAATTCCTCGGGGGCCCTCTGGACATAACATCCTGTAACAATGATCCGTGCATCAGGCCTGCAGCCGGCAATCCTCCGGATAAACTTGCGCACATCGCTGTCGGCCTTGCGGGTGACCGTGCAGGTGTTCACCAGGACCAGGTCACTAAGAGATGGATCTTTCTCGTACCTCAGCCCCTTTTTCTGGAGTTCATCTGACCACAGAAAAGCCTCTGCTTGGTTGGCACGACAGCCAAAGGTTTGGATGGAGAATGATCTCACAACTCTTCCTTGATCTTCTCAGACTTCTTCTCCACTCGAGAAGCCATTTTTTTTCTGTAGTCTTTTATCTTCTCTTTCAGTCCTTCCTCTTTCTGAGACAGAATCTGAACGGCCAGCAGAGCTGCATTGGCCGCTCCACTCTCTCCCAGGCCCATGGTGGCCACCGGGATTCCTTTTGGCATCTGTACGGTGGAGAGAAGAGCATCAAGACCCCCCAATCCTTTGTTTTCCACAGGAACGCCTATGACAGGTCGGAGGGAATGGGAGGCCACAAAGCCCGCTAAATGGGCAGCCTTGCCTGCTATGGCAATGAACACCTCCACTCCTTTCTCCTCAAACTGTCGAATCAGGTTTAAAGTTCTTTCCGGAGAACGATGGGCAGATGTCACCTCCAAAGCATACGGCACTCCGAATTCCCGAAGCATCTCAACAGCCTCTTTTGCAACGTTATAATCTGAACCGCTTCCTAAAAAAATAGCTACTTTCATCTTCACACCTTCCTCTCGGCTCCGATATCCCGCCGAAAATGCATGGCCTCAAAATAGATTTTAAAAATGACCTTGTAGATTTTTTTCATGGTCTCAGTCAAGGTTTTTTCAGAGGCACAAACTCCCATCACCCTTCCCCCGTCTGTATAATATTCTCCATCCTTGAATTTGGTGCCAGCATGGAAAATGGTGATTCCCGGTATCTTGGAAGCTTCTTTGAGGCCTTCTATCCTCTTTCCTTTTTCGTATTTAATTGGGTATCCGCCCGAAGCTAAAATCACACATCCAGATGGCCTATTACTCCAGTCGAGTTCCTTTTCCAAGACGTTGCCCTCCACAGCCGCAAGAAGCACCTCTACAAGGTCACCCTGCATCCTCAACACTTGAGGTTGAGTCTCCGGGTCTCCAAACCTGCAATTGTATTCCAGAACCTTAGGCCCCTCATCCGTCAGCATCAATCCTACATAGAGGACTCCCTTAAACTTTCTTCCCTCTTCCAGCATTCGGGTTACCGTGGGAAAAACGATGGTCTCCATGATTTCTTTAAAAAGCTCTTGATCTATAAAAGGAGAAGGCGATATAGCGCCCATCCCGCCAGTGTTAGGGCCTATATCTCCATCATAGACTGGCTTGTGGTCCATAGTGGTCACAAGGGGAAGCATTTTGACGCCGTCTGAAATGACGATGAAAGAAGCCTCCTTCCCCCTCAAGAATTCCTCCACCACAACTTTATCCCCAGAATCACCAAATTGCTTGTCCACCATGATCAATCTCACCGCATCCTCTGCCATCTTGAGATTCTTGCAGATCAAAACACCTTTTCCTGCGGCAAGCCCATCTGCCTTCACCACCAGAGGGAAACCGAACTCTCCTGAATTAAAGATCTTCACAGCTTGATCAGGAGATTCCACTACCTTAAACTTCGCGGTGGGAATCTTATGCCGTTCCATGAACTGTTTAGCAAAAACCTTGCTTCCCTCAAGCTGGGCTGCGTTCTGGTCGGGCCCGAAGATTTTCAATCCTTTCTTTTCAAACTCATCTACGATTCCCATAGTCAAAGGAAGCTCAGGCCCGACCACGGTTAAATCGATCTTCTCTTGCTGGGCAAAATCAGCCAGCCCCTTAAGGTCGGTCACGCTGAGAGAAACGTTTTCAGCGATATCCATGGTGCCAGAATTTCCAGGCGCACAGTAAAGCTTTTTCACCTGGGGGCTTTGGGCAATCTTCCAAGCAAGAGCATGTTCTCTTCCACCAGAGCCAACCACCAATACTTTCATTTTCATCCTATCCTTTTTTTTGAATCATTCTGACAAAAAAATTTTCTGGTCAACAGAATGCAGAGGATACCTGACTCTGTTGCTGCTATTTCAATTTTTTTTCTAAATTTCCCAAGAACTTCTCAGCAAAATAGGAGTAGGGAAAAATGCTGGTTAGAATTTTCGAGGCATAGGAGATGGCTTTCTCCGCTGGCAGACAATACTTCATCTCAAGAAAATTCTGGCGATATTTCTTCACTTCTTCCTTGATACTGGCGTCCTTTTTGATCACATCCGCGATAAAACCTGCTAGTGTGTCGAAATCTATCTCCTCCATGCCGAAGCGAGTCATTTCCTGTACCCCCATCCGTATTCCACTCGGGTCCAGGAATGTCTCATCATCCGGAAGCGCCTGGTAATTGGTCAAAATATTGTTCTCTTCCAAATTTCGGGCAATCTTCTGTCCGTTTCCGTAAGCCCTGATCCTTATAAGAACCTGATGAGTCTGAGTAAAACCATCCTTCTCGTCTCCCTCCACGGGTACCCCTTTATCCTTCAAAGCCCGGGCAAAAGCTTTGGCATTGCTGCGAACCTTCGCTTGGTAAACCTCTTTAAACTCATTCATCTCATATGCAGCCATCAACAGGCCGAGAAGTGTTCCCAGATGGTGATTGCTCGTGGAACCAGGAAAGGCACGGCTTTTTATATCCAACCATAACTTCCGAACCTGGCTTCCTTTGGGAAAGTTGCCGGCCACAACTCCCCTTTGTGGGCCGAAGAATGTCTTATGGGTGCTTCCGGTGATGAGGTCGGCCCCTACTTCTAAAGGCTTCTGGAAAGCTCCATACAATCCCAAAACATGAGCCATATCATACATGATCACCGGAGGCGCCTCCCAGTCCTTGATCAAACCAGCGACAAACTCAACAGGTTCCTCGTAGATAAACATGCTTTTGCCAAAGACGATGAGTTCAGGTTTGGAGTGGCTCAGGATTTCAGCGAACTTCTCCAGGTCTGGCTGGTAAGGATTTTCTTCCATCACTGGGAAATTGATGACGTTTTCCTTCCCCGTCTCAGGGTTCTCCTGGACATAGTTGAAGAGAGCGCCCATGGGCTGAGAGCTAAGGTGACCACCCTTGGTCAAAGCGTTGTTTATAACCAAAGTCATCTTCCGCATCGGCTCTTTCTCAGGGCGGTCACGATTGATGAATCTCACCATAGCTTTAAACACCACTTCGTTGGCCATCTGGCCGCTGATGGGCCTCAATTCCACCTCCGTACAGCCGAAAAAGCGTCGCATTTCCTCACATAACTCTTCCTCGACTTCTCTGATGAAATCCGTTCCCTGATAAAAATAGACCTCCTCCCCCTTCATAGTCCGGTGTTCTGCATATCTTCCTGAGGGATCGGAAATCTCGCAAAGCTTCACCAATAAGGATGGGGTGGTTTCAGAAGGAATAAGGTTAAAGGACTCTTTCTGTCTCCAGATATTATTCTCTTCAATCCTCTCACACAAAGACAGGATTTTTTCATCAAACGATGACATATTTAACTCCTCTTCTTTTTATTTAAAATATTTTTCTTCTATCTTAAAAATTTTATCGATTCTTCCTTGATGCCGTCCTCCCTCAAATTCTGTATCCAGCCAGGTTTTGACGATGCTCAAAGCTTCATCCAAGGGAAGGACTCTTCCACCCAGAGTCAGGCAGTTTGAATCATTGTGCGCTCGACTCAACTCTGCCGAATCTTCATCCCAACAGCAGGTTGCTCTCACAGCCCTGTGCTTGTTGGCAACCATGGACATCCCCAGTCCTGTTCCACAAACAAGGATGGCCCGATCACAACCTCCCCCTAAGAGCTTCCCGACAGCCTTCTCAGCATAATCCACATAATCGACTCGCTCATCTGGACCGCAGCCAATGTCTTCATGATCGATTCCTCTTTGAGAAAGATAAGTCTTGATTCCTATCTTCAACTCATATCCACCATGGTCGGAGGCTAGAGCAATCTTCATCCAATTTCTCCTTTCTTTGCAGAACATTATACAGGATAACCAGGCCGTAAAAAAGTTGAAATCGGAAATCAATCGCCCTATAATGACTTCGAGGGTGCCGTCTCCTACCTTTGGAGAATATTTTCACCCCCTTCTATCTCCTTTAGATGGCGCCCTCTCTAAATAGTTTTTTTCGGAAAGTGATTCACCCCTACTGAAGATTACCTTAGGATAAGTACCTATCAAAGGCTCTAATCGGTGAGAAGCTTCTTAGCCTCAGGCAACACCTCGATGGCCTTGATGACAACAGGATCCGTTCTCCTGTAGACCTTTACTCCCTCTTCCATGCCCCACAGAGAGGAGAATATTTCTCTGGTCAGTTCTCTTCTTATTTCTTCTTTGGCCTTCTCAAACTCCTCTTTTTCGAACTCGATCTTGTTTTTTTCCAGAGATACCATAAAATCTCGTATGACCTGTTCATCGACAATGGTATGAGGCTTTAGAAGTGCCTGCTTCTCCGAAGGGAGTTCGAATCCTTTGGAGAGGGAGGTCTTCTGCTCCGCAAATTTTCTTCCATAGCGAAAGAAGGCTCCTTGGAAGAAAAGCCTGGAAGTGAGGGGTTGGATAGAAAACTTAACGGTGTAGTCAGGGGAAATGCCTCCCTGACCGAGAACTTTTCGACCTTTGGAGGTGTAACGGATCTCCCTGATTTCCTCTGAAACTTCTCTCTTCAACATATAATCCTCTAGGGAAGAATAGTCCCTCTGGATAGATCTTCCACTAGGAGTGAAATATTTGGCTGTAGTGAGGGCCAATCCAAGGTTGGAGGCCAAGGGAAAAACGGTTTGAACCACGCCTTTCCCCCATGAGTCCTCGCCTACAATTAAACCTCTGTCATTATCCTTTATGGCTCCGCTCAGGATTTCAGGAGCGCTGGCTGATCCACGGTCGATCAGGATGATCAAAGGAAGATTCTCGTACTGGTTGTTGCTGACAGCACTAAATCCTCTGTTGTAATATTTATTCCTGCCTTTAATAGAGACAACAGGAGCCCCTTTGGGCAGAAATTCATCGGAAATTTCTATAGACTGGAAGAAAGTTCCACCACCGTTTCCCCTCAAATCCAGAATAAGCTCTCTCATCCCTTGCTTGACCAGGGACTCCATCTTTTCTTCGAATTCTTTGGTGGTTGTGGAGGAGAAATTGCGGATAAAAATATATCCCACATCATCTTGAAGGATAAAAGCATAAGGCACGCTGTGGAGAGAGATCTCTTCTCGTACGATGGTCAAATCAAAGGGCTCCTCCAGGCCTTCTCTGACAATGGTGATGGTTACGTCTGTTGCCTTGGGTCCTCTTAATTTTTGCATGGCCTCGTAGCTGGATATGGGCTTGGTGCTTTCTCCCATGATGTGGGAGATAACATCTCCGGCCTGAATCCCTAACCTGAATGCTGGACCGCCTTCAATAGGAGAAATAACCACCAATCGGTCATCTTGCTTCTGGATGAGGATGCCCAACCCGTAATATTTACCTTCATGCTCCTCACGTAAGCGGGAAAAATGGCTGGGCTCAAGAAAGTAGGAATGGGGATCTAATGTCTGGATTATTCCTCTGACCGAGGAAAATATAAGCTCATCCTCATTGGGCTCCTGGTAATAATTCTCTTCGATGAGGTCAACTATGGAAGAGAGCTTTTTCAGCGAAAGATTCCATGCATCTTCCTCCTGCGCCGGGACAAGGATCAGAACGCAGAAGAGGAGCAAAAAAAACAGTATTTTCTTTTTCATTTTTAGAGACCTTTTATACTACCAAAGCCTCTGATGATTGTAAAGATCGTATTGACTTCTCATGCCTTAAGGGCTATATTTCCAAGTGCATTTTCTGGCTGGCAAAAATGTTTGGAAACATTGGATTCCCTGAACTCCTCATCATTTTGGCCGTCGCCCTTCTCATATTCGGCCCCAAAAAGCTTCCTGAAGTGGGTCGCTCCATAGGAAGAGCCCTCCGAGAATTCCGAAAAACCTCGGATGAAATCAAGGAAAAGATCGAGGAAGAAATCCAAGCTGAAGATTTCAAAGACATCAAACGAGAAATCGAAAGGGAAATCGAAGGGGATGAGGAAGACAAAAAAGTTTCCTGACGAGATGACCTTCCTCGAACATCTCGAGGACCTCAGAAAAAGAATCTTTTATTCCTTCATCGCTGTGATCGTGGTTGTGGTCCCAGCCTGGCTCTTCAGCAAGGACATCTATAACATTCTGTCCCGCCCGGTGACCAAATATCTTCCGGAGGGAACAAAGCTCGCTTACACACATCTAACCGCTCCCTTCATGCTCTACATCAAAGTCTCCTTTCTGACAGCCATCTTCTTCACTTCCCCCTTTATCTTTCTCCAATTATGGTACTTTGTTGCTCCCGGACTCTACAAGAAGGAAAAAAAATATGTTTATCCCTTTGTAATCTTCACCAGCTTTTTCTTTATCCTGGGAGCTTTGTTTGGTTATTTCGTCGCCTTTCCCTTTGCCTGCAATTTCTTTTTGAAAATGGGGAGTGAGTTTCAACCGGTGATAACAGTCGACCAGTATTTCAGTCTGGCTTTGAGGTTGCTTTTAGGAATTGCTCTGGTCTTTGAGATGCCCACCTTGGCCTTCTTCCTCTCTCGAATGGGTATCATCACCTCAAGGTGGATGATCAAGAATTTCAAATACGCGGTCCTCGCTGTGTTCATCATCGCCGCGGTGATCACTCCCAGCCCGGATATGATCAACCAGAGCATCCTGGCTGTACCCATGCTCTTCCTTTATGGACTCAGCCTGCTCATCGCCTTCATTTTCGAGAAGAAAAAAGCAAAGAGAAAATCGGAGGACAAACTTGTTGGGTAGGAAAAGGGAGAAGAAAAAACCAAGATTGATCGGGCTGACGGGAACAAACGGTGCAGGAAAAGGCGAGGCCGCGGCTTTTTTCCTAAAAAGCGGTTATGCCTATTTCTCCCTTTCTGATGTGATCCGTGAGGAACTGAAAAAAGAGGGAAGAGAACCCAGCCGCGACAACATGATTCAGATGGGAAACCTGTTGAGAGAAAGATTCGGTGCAGACATCCTGGCCCGTCGAGTTATGGAAAGGGTTAAGGCCAAAGCTGTGATCGACAGCATAAGGAATCCTCAGGAAGTGGCCTTTCTGCGGAAGCAAGAAGCCTTCATCTTGATATCCCTCGATGCTCCGGTTGAACTAAGGTACGAGAGGGTTAAAGGAAGGGGAAGAGAGGAATCAGCTTCCACTCTTAAAGAATTCATAGCTAAAGAAGCCGAAGAGATGACAAACAGCGAGAAAGGGCAACAACTAAAAAACTGTATGGCGCTTGCCGACTCCAGGATTTTAAATGACGCCGGCTTAGAAAGCCTCCATCAAAAGCTGGAGAAATTCCTATGAAAACGACGAAAATTCCCAAAGATGTATACTATCTCAATATTGCCAAAGAAGTGGCCAAACGGAGTACTTGCTTCCGTCGCTCTATCGGCGCCATCATCATCCGAGGCGACCAGATCATTTCCACAGGATACGCGGGAGCTCCCAGAAAAACCAAGGATAGCTTCGAACACGGTTTTTGCCTTCGAGATAAACTCAAAATCCCCCATGGCCAGCGCTATGAGCTCTGCCGTAGTGTCCATGCCGAACAAAACGCCATAATCAACGCTGCTCGAGCAGGAGTAAGCCTTTTTGGAGGCGATATGTATATCTTTGGCAGTGTCCATGGAAAAGATAAACCCATCAACGCCTTCCCTTGTTTTATCTGTAAAAAGATGATCATCAACGCTGGCCTCAACCGCGTCATCTGCTCCTCTGAAGATGGAGGAATGAATACCTTCCTGGTGAGCGACTGGATAAGAGACTGGCAGGAAAAGGATATTCTCGATGACAAACATCAATACGGCAAGAATTTCATCGACCCCAGCGATCCATAGGGATTTTGTCCCGCGTTACAACATGAAGAAAAAGGATGCACTCTTTATCCTCATCCTGATCATCATCCTTTTTGGCCTCTACTGGAAAACTTTCAGCTATGAATTGATTTGGGATACCAAGATATTAATCCAACAGAATCTTCTCTTCAAGGAGAATCCTCCGCTCTGGCCTGCGTTTAAATTTGGATATTCCGGGAACAGTGTGGGATGGGTAAGGTTGACTTTTATTACAGACCGCTGGTCACTGCTTCTTTTTTATTAGAAAATAAATTATGGGGACTTAAAAATACAACCCTCAGGTTGACCAACCTTCTCCTCTATCTTCTCTCATTGGTTGTTCTCTATCTATTCTTCAAAAACCAAAGCCAGAAGAACAATTTTCCTGAAATAGCCACCATACTTTTTGCTCTCTATCCTCTCAATGTCGACAACATCGTCTGGATTGTGAGCAGAGGGGATCTCTTCCTGCTCCTGTGGGGAAGCTTGACCCTTCTTTTCCTCGAGTTGCACATAAGGAAGGACAAACCTGTTTTTTTAATCTGTTCATCTCTGTTCTACTTACTGGGCATTTTTTCCAAAGAAGCATTCCTCTTTTTCTTCCCAATTCTCGTCTTGTATGAAAGGATCAAAAGAAAAAAGCTCTCTCTTCCCTATCACCTGGTCAATGTTTTGATCACCATTTTCTTCCTCATCCTTAAAAACGGGATACTGGGCATTAAAAATTTAAAACTTGTTTTCCTCCCGAGTTTTTGGGCCAACATAAAAGTCGTCCTCGCACTATGGGGTTCTATCTCAGATCTCTGGTTTTCCCCTTGTATTACGACACAGTTCTTTCCCAAAAGAATTTAGTCAAATGGCCTTACATTATTCTGGGAATCATCTCCACTCTCGTTTTTCTCTATTTTATTCACGGATATAAGAAGAAAAAATGGATCATCCTTCCTTTGTCCTTCATTCTGGCCTTTATAGGCGGGCACGCCATTTTGGTATTTTCGTCTCTCTTCCCCTTCAAAGTCTACTCGCGCTACATGATGATTCCTGCCCTGGGCCTGGTCTGGATTCTAACTAAATATCTATGCCAGATAAAGGAAAAAATCAGGCTGTATACTGTCCTCATCCTTATCCTTCTTTTTATCCCTTCCATAATAATAAACGCTCAGTCTTATAAAAATGAGCAGCCATACTGGCCTATCTCCTCTATTCGGATATAGAATTCGCCAAGGCAGACTACCAGAGAGTCTTCACCTGGCTGGAACAGATAAAAGATTTCCAACAG
>Ga0315551_10000351_pt1 | contig 37004 bp, 44 predicted proteins | sample SalMarSW160290MG_FD_203678 | JGI IMG/M metagenome (GOLD analysis project Ga0315551, IMG submission 203678) | Salt marsh sediment microbial communities from the Plum Island Ecosystem LTER, Massachusetts, United States - Salt Marsh Sediment SW1602-90 ...
CCTCATCGCCTGGCATCTCTTCCATCCGGCCCGACATCTCCCGTAAAGCTTCAGCCCATCGGCTGGAAGAGTCGGCCATCAAGGCTACCGAATATCCCATATCTCTGAAATACTCGGCGATAGTCATCCCTGTGTAGATGGAAGCCTCTCTGGCGGCAACAGGCATGTTCGAAGTGTTGGCGATAATGACCGTCCTCTCCAAGAGGGGACGCCCGGTATGAGGGTCGGTCAACTCCGGGAAGCTGAGAAGGAGATCAGCCACCTCGTTGCCTCTTTCTCCACAAGCAACAAAGACGATAATTTGGGCATCTGACCATTTGGCCAGCTGATGCTGCACTACGGTCTTTCCGCTTCCAAAAGGGCCGGGAACACAAGCTGTTCCTCCTTTGGCCAGAGGAAAGAGGGTGTCCAGCACTCTCTGTCCAGTGATAAGGGGCTCATCCGGCATCAAGCGCTCATAGACCTCCCTGTTTTTTCGAATGGACCAGGTCTGGAACATCTTTATCTCTTTTACTTCGCCTTTTTTGGTCTGGATTCTGCTAACAACTTCTTCTATGGTGAACTTTCCTTTCTTGATTTCCATGACCTTCCCCGCTGCATCAGAGGGGACCATGATTCCATGCTTGACTAGAGGTGTTTCCTCCACTTCCCCTAGAAAATCTCCGGGAGAGACCTCTTGTCCCTTTTCGACCTGGGGAACAAATTCCCATTTCTTCTTACGATCTAGAGAAGGAAGTTCAATACCTCTAGTCACAAAATCTCCTTTTTGTCTTCTGATGATATCCAGAGGTCTTTGAATCCCATCGTAAATCGAGCTGATGAGACCCGGCCCTAGCTCCACACTCAGGGGTTTTCCTGTCAAAAAGACAGGTTCTTCTGGGCCGATGCCAGTTGTGTCTTCATAGACCTGGATGAACACTAGATCTTCTTTAAGTTCGATGATTTCTCCTATCAGACCAAGCTTCCCGATCTTCACCATGTCGTACATCCTTGCTCCTAGGCATCCTGAAGCCACAACCAAGGGGCCCGCGACACGGATAATTTTACCTTGTTTCATATTCTTCCCTTTTTTGCCACCAAAGAATCTGAACCTGTGGCTTTGATCGCCATTTCTTTCATCATATTCTCTAGATAATCTGTTATCTTCCGGTAATCAGAATACCCAACCACTACTGGACAAAATTTTTGAATCAGATCCTCCCTTTCCGCCTCCAGTGCTTCATAGAGATTTTCCTCTAAAAAGCAGAGGGCAACGCCCTCCTTTTCCAATTCTTTCAAGACTCCTCTTGCCTCCTCTAAATTCTGAGGAGAGTACACGCTGATACCCATGGCTCGAAAGGCAAAGGCAAGGTCTGCCTCACCCACGATGGCCACTTTTTCAAACATAGGTCTCACTTATTCTTTTTTTGATAAATTCGGGGGGGATCATAAGAAATTTACCCATCCCTACTAACCTCACTAGACTCAATTCCCTTTTCTTAGCCAAGGCATAAGAGAACACAGGCTCCGGTCCAAAGAAAATATACTTTGCTCTCTGCAGGTAAATCATCAGAAAATCCTCGATCCCTCGTTCCAAGAGAACAAACGTTTCATCCTCTTCAAGGTCCTCTATGGCTCTATTCCAAAGGTTGACATAAGTCGAAGGTCGAAGTCTCTCACCAATTTCCGAGAAAGTCTGATCGTAACTTTGGAGAAATATTTTCTCATCTAGGAAACCTCCCTTCAAAACCATATCGTGATATTTCTTCAAAGGAAGATTTGAATACTTTGCCCGAAGTAAAATTTTGAGGTTTCCTAGATCTATCCTGTATCGCAAGTAATCGCTGATAAATGCATAGCCAAGTTCCTCTGCCACGGCTAAAACCATCTGGGGCTGAGATTCTTTGGCGATAATGGTAAATATATCTTCTTCGAAGAGAAGTTCTCTCATCAATCGAAAGATTTTCTCTTCCTCTTTGGCAAGAAATTCATCCAACTCATAGGAGTTGCCGATGTTGATTATTTCCTCCTCAAAATTTCCCGCATCAAAAATGACTTTCATGGCAGAAGGGAAGTCCTTCTCTCCCGAAGCCTCTCTGAAGACAGAGCTCGAAACCAATCTTCTCTCCAAGGCCCGGATCCTGCCCACAGCATAAGCATAGGAGAGACGGGATGGACCTCTCATATCTTTAAAACCTTCGCAATGTAGCCTTCAAGGAGGGGACGAAGTTCATCCTTTAGTTTTTCCTCATCGAAGAACTCCTCGCGCTTCCCTTCTTTAAGGACAACCTCTTTTTTCATTCTTTTTTCTCGAAGGCCCTCACTTTGAAAAGCCCTTTCCAGCACTTCCTCTATCAGCTTTTTTTTGGAACTGAGCAAGTTGAGCTTCCCTTCCATACGGGCCTGAGTGATCAGACGACTGGCTTCAAGATTAGCCTTTCTTTCACTCATTTCTAAAAGAGAATAGGCAAGCTCGGAGGCTTCCTGGCGTGACTTTTCCTTTATCTCCTCTGCCTTCATCTTGTTCTCCTGTATGATCCTCTCTGCTTCAACCTGGGCATCATCCACAATTCTCTGCAGGATTTTCTCTAGGCTCATCTCTCGCTTATCCCAGTTTTATTCCATTGAGTAAAAGTATGGTGATGAGAAGCCCTAAAACCGCATAGGTTTCCACTAGGGCGGCCATGACTACGGGCTTCATAAGGTCTTTGGGCTGCTTGGCAACCATGTAGACGCCGCTGGCACAGACTTTCCCCTGATGAATCCCTGAAACAAGCCCAGCAAAAGCGACGGGCAGGCAGGCAATAAGAATCTGCCAACCCTGAGCACTGGTGACTGTAGCAACGGTTGCCGTTGTTAGACCTACTTTCAAGATGACTAAGAATGCGCTTAAGAACCCGTAAATACCTTGTGTTCCTGGAAGAGCGACTAAAAGAAGAAGGCTTCCAAATTTTTCCGGATCTTCACTCATCACCCCGCTTGATGCCTGGCCAGCAAGGCCGACACCTATGGCTGAACCGATACCGCCTAGAATAGCGGCAAGAGCTCCGCCCATTATGGCCATGGTCAAACCTAACGCCATCTTATTTACCTCCTTGTTTTCTTAAGACAAACATCTCAGATAAACTCTATGTACTTGCCCTCCAAGGCAAACGGTTTAAAAGATCTCCCTCCTGATTTGAAGAACTTACTGAAAAACTCGACAAACTGAAGCCGCATGGAATGGACAAACCCTCCTAAAAAGCTGATACCTAAATTGAACAGATGACCCCCCACAAAGATCAATGCCGCCAAAAACCATCCCAGCCATGGAATTCCGAGAGCAGTCTCCGAGAGAGTGTTGACCACCATAGCTATAACAGAAGTGGCTAAACCCAACGCCAGAAGGCGCGAATAGGAGAGGACATCAGCCAGATATCGGGATATATCATAAAGGCTGTATAGACCGCCGAAGAACCTCGACAGGGGATTTCGGCTGGGCTTTGAAAAGAAGACCACACCGGCTGCGCCCACAAGAGTAAGGATTCCCCATAATGAGTTCTTGATTAACAGATAGAGTACCAGAGAAGGGAGCAGCAGCAACCATCCACCTTGAACAGCAATAGCCTGAAGGTAATTCTTGTTTCTTATACCATCAATCATATTGAGAAGGGTCCCGAACCAAACCTGAATGAATCCCAGGATAAGAGATAGAATAAGGAAGGAAAGGGGATCCTTTAGGGGGTCCAAAATCATCAGTTTCCGAATAGGAAAGCCAAACCAGCCTCCGACCAGTGCACCCAGAAGGACCGTAGAAACGCCCAGAAGTGAAAGAAGCTTCAAGAAGATAAGAAAACCACCCTTGGGTTTTGCGAATTTAATGTAAAGAAAACTCACGAGCGCCACAAGAATCCCATAGCCAGCTTCGCTCACACAGAGTCCCACGAATATGAAAAAGAAAGGAGCTAGCCAGAGAGTCGGGTCCAAGGAATCACGCAAGGGGAGACCATAGAGTTTGGTGATCATCTCGAATGGCCGGACAGGTCTCGGATTCTCCAAGATGACCGGAGGATCCTCATCAGGAAGCGGAGATCGGGAGTAAATTTCGGTAAAATCAGCAAGAGGATTCAGTTTAGATTTGATCTTTTGAATATCAGATGACTGGGCCCATCCTTCCAGATAAAAAACTCGATCTGTTTCTCCAAGTAGCTGCAAGGATGAAATCTTCTTTCGTTCATTGAGGAGAACATCATGGATAAGCATTAACTTATCTCTGTGCTGAAAAAGATCCAGGCCCTGCTTGTCCAGGGCCACCAGTTTTCTTTTCCTCTTCTCAATTTCCTTTTTGATTTTTATGATTAGCTCTTCTACTCTGTCCTTCTCATCGGAAAGTTTCAGGATTGAGTCTGTGAAAAGGAAAGGTGTAAATCCTATTTCCTTGCCAGCCTGGAGGAGGCGAGCCTTCTCTCTTTTGTAATAGACAAAGATAATATAAACGTCTCTCTTTGATTGACTTATGACCTCGTACCAGATGGGTTCTTCATCTGCAATCTCCTGGCATGCTCTCAACTGAGTTTGAGGAAGCCATCCAAGTAAAACCTCAACGTCCTTGCTTGGTTTTAATAAATTAATCGGTAACTCAAGATTTTTGAAAGGAAAAAGCAATTCTTCTTCTCTTTTCAAAAACTTTATATCTGAAAGCAACTCTTTTTTTTCCGCTTCGATCTCTTCTATTGTCTCGAGAACAGCAGGATAATCAAAATTGAGAATTTCCTCTCTTCTCTTGCTGTCCAGCCGAGGTTTTTGGGCAAAAAGTTTTTTTGCAAATCCTTCCTCATCCCACTGGGAGAGATATTCTAAAGCTTGACTTAAGCTGTGAAGACGATGATCCATTTGAGAAATCTCATGAGTTTCTCTTTGAAACTCAAGTTCTTCAATATCGGTCTTCTCGATCTGAATAAGCCCTTCTTCCTGCAGAAAAGAAAGAAGATCCATCTTAACACTGGCATGAGCGAGAATTTGGACTTTCTTAATCTCGGAGATGGCCATGAATCAGATTGACCTCCTCTCTAAATAATCCCTTATCCTTTCTCTCACCTTCTCCACGGCTTCAGGAAAGAACGCCTCGGCCCTTCTTCTCAATGCCTCCTCTTCTTCTTTGGCCTTTTTCCGGATCATTTCTGCCTCATTTGAGGCTTTCTCAATGATGGCCTTTTGCTTTTCTTCTGCCTGCTTGCGTGCCTTGGCCAAATAATCCTCCTTTATTCTCCCTGCTTCATCATAAGCATCCTCTATAATCCTGGAGGCTTTTCTCCTCTTCGCCTCATCGACCAGCTTTCTGGCTTCCTCCTCTGCTTCTTTGATCTTCTGAAGGGAGATGAGCGCCTTACTCTTCTCCACCGGTTTATTCATCTTGATGTCCTCAACCTAACAATTTCCAGGCGATGGCCGGAGCGGATTCCCCGGAAGGCAAGGAATCACCCTCCATTCTCTGCATCAAATATTGTTTATATTTGAATCAAAAGAGGCTATTATATCCGAAGCTTTCTTCTTTTTAAAGAGATGAGATAACAATGATAGCATCCCCATTTTTGTGATGAGTGAAGATATTTTATCCATTTTGGTAGTAAGACGGTGGTTCTTGTCCGTCCGAAGCCCATAGTGGAGGGTGGGAGGGTCTTGGCAAGGATGGATAGGAACCGCCGATGTACCTGACTCTATCCCTCATCATTAGCTATCAAAGAAATGGGCTAAACACGCTCTGTCAGGGAAGGAAATGGGGATAGAGATAATAAGCCCTAAAGTCCAAGCTCCTCCCTTTGATTCCCTTTAGAACGGTCCGAAAAGGCCGTCGCCCAGCCAATTGGGTGAGATCAAACTGAAGAAAAGCTCCTGCTCCAACAATATCTTGAAGAAGATGAGTCTCCAAACCTTTCTCCAAATAAAGAACTAGGTTTGCTCCGGCTGCTCGAGCCGATTTTATGCTATCCAATATTAAGGAGTGATCTTCGCTCTTCTCGATGCTCTGATCAGACAAATGGATCCATGCCCCGCTCCTTCCCAGTTCCTCCAACCAAGCCTCCAAGGGACCATGATGATAGTAAACGAGCCAGCTTCCTCCTTTACGGCAAGAATAGGCCAGTGCAATCAAGCGAGAAAAATCTCGCTTCTGATCCTTATTGGAGAGATGAAGAAAGACACCACTCCTTGCCAAGCTCAAGAGTTCTTGGAAAGAAAAAATTGCTGGTTTTTCTTCTCCTTCTGTTGACTCCAGCCGACCATGAAGGAAGATGACGATAAAGCCACCCGATTCTCTGCAGACTTTGTTTAAAATCTCCAACTCCAATGCTTTGGATCTCGTTTTATCCGAAGTGTAGAGATCTGCGCCTGCCTGGACTAGCCATTCAAGCTGTGAAAACTCGAGCGCGCCGGAATCGATCAACCGGAACCGAGCCCCTCTCTTTCTACAGAGCTTGGCCGAATCCAAAAGCCAGAAAAAATCGTATTGATCGTCGCGTACTGTCATCTGGTTCCCTTCTTCAGCCTGAGAAAGAAGATCATAGGCTCTATTCAGAGATTCAGGCTTTTTTTCTTCTTTGATTTCTTCTCCCACTTCTCAATTCTTATTTTGTATTTAATAGTTTACAACTTCTCAGAATGCCTTTTGTTGAGTTTGAAGGCAGTTCTTTTGATTTTATAGCATGGCATAATTTCAGTGTCAAAGTAAAGTCTTTATCCATTTCAGAAAGCATCTTCCTTTCCTTAATGAGTGAAGATGTTTCATCCAGTGAGGTAGTAAGGCGGCGGTTCCTCTCCATCCAAAGCCTATAGTGGAGGATGGGAGGATTTTGGCGAGAGTGGAGGGGAACCGACGCTTTTATTAGCTATCACGGAAATGGCGCCGCTTCCTTCATTTGATTAAGGTGTTCAACCACAGCTTGAAAAATAGATTCTTATCTTTTATCATCAGGCAGAGCACAATCACCATGAAAAAAAGCATTGTCCTTTTTTCAGGAGGGTTGGATTCCACAGCAGCCCTGTATTGGGCACTAAACTCCTATGATAAGGTCTTAGCGCTAACCTTTGATTATGGCCAACGCCACAAGATAGAAATAGACATGGCGAAAAAACTCACTCAAAAACTTGGTCTCTTCCATAAAATCCTGAATGTGAACCTTAATCAGATTGGAGGATCCGCTCTGACCGACAGCCATATCCCTCTTCCCAAATACAAGAGTATCGAGGAGATCAAGGACAGACCTCCCCCAACCTATGTACCCTTCCGCAACGGGATCTTTCTTTCCCTTGCTGCTGCCTGGGCAGAAGTTGAAGGAGTAAAGGAAATCATCTGTGGCTTCAACGTCATCGATTCACCAGACTATCCCGATACCCGAAGCAAATTCGTAGATGCCATGGAAAAGGCCATAAACACAGGAACCAAAGCCTCACTCGACCGGAACAAATTCCGTATACTTTCCCCTTTCATAAACTTGAAGAAATCAGAGATCATAAGAAAAGGCCTTGAGCGGGGAGCAGACTTTTCTTTTTCAGTCTCCTGCTATCAGGGAGAAGAGATTCCTTGCCAGAAATGCTCTTCATGTTTGCTACGCCAGAAGGCCTTTCAAGAAGCGGGAGTGGTGGATCCTTTGGTACAAAGATTAAAGGAAGAAGGAAAGATATGAGCTGGATTTTAAGAGTCAAAGACAAATTTCAGGCCGCCCATTTCTTGAAAGACTATAAGGGAAAATGTGAAAAAGTCCACGGCCATACCTTTTACGTCGAGGTCCAAGTGGAGGCACACCAGCTTGACCAGACGGGAATCAGCATTGATTTTACTAAAATCAAGAAGAAACTCTCTCGAATCTTGCCAGATCACTCTTTTCTCAACGATGTCTACGATTTCAATCCCTCTGCTGAAAACCTCTCCCGTCATTTCTTTCAGGAACTAAAGAAATACTTTCCGGTTAAAGGAGTCACTGTCTGGGAATCAGAGGATGCCTCAGCCACATATTCTGAAGATCACTGAAATTTTCCCTTCCATCCAGGGAGAAGGCCTCAGACAAGGGGAACCCACCCTTTTTGTACGATTCACTGGATGCAATCTGCACTGTGCCTTTTGTGACACAAAATACGCCTGGAAGGGGGGGAATGATTACACCACTGAGCAGTTGCTCGGCAGAATAGGAAGAACAGCTATCCGTTTTCCAGCCAGATGGGTCTGTCTCACTGGCGGAGAACCTCTGTTACAAGATATAGAGAAGCTCGTCCGGAAGCTGAGAGACGAAAAATTTAAGGTGCAGGTGGAAACGAACGCCACCATCTACCGCCCCTTCCCCGTAGATTGGTACTCTATATCACCCAAACCTGAAGAATACTTCTTCAGGCCGGAATACAAGAATAAAGCCCAAGAAGTGAAACTTGTGGTCACCAAAGGATTGCCCTTCCAAATCGTCCGCAGGCTGCGAGAAGAATTTCCTGATCATATCCCCCTTCTGCTCCAACCCCAATCCAACAGGAAATGGAGTATGATGCAGGCGATGACACTTCTGAAGGAGGGATTACGGGCGGGCTTCACAAATATCAGATTGTCTGTTCAGTTACACAAAATATTTGGTTTTCGTTAAGCCTGATTTTACTCGCCTCAATATTTCTTCCACAACTCTCCCCAGTCAGTCTTCATGAACTTCCTGATTTTTTTACGTCCGAGAGTGGGATACCAGAGGAAATCATGATAGATATTGCTGGCTAAAGGCGCCCAAAAGAATAGAGGCGAGCGCAGCAGAAGCTTTTCAAAACGGCGGAGGAATCCTTTTCTTATTATCTGATCACCCCAGATGACAAAGCTCTTCTTTGCTTCAAACCGGAAATTCATTCCGGATATATCTTCGCCGATGACCTCAATCTCTGCGGGATCACCAACTCCCAAGCCCATCTCATGGGCCAGACGGATATAGGGAATAGACATGGGGTCAAAACCCATAATCTGGGCTGAGATAGAATCAATGGCCACCGAATCCCCGCTGGCCAGAATGACATTCTTGATCTTGGGTTCCATGGTCCGGGGGCCAGCCCCATCTCCACAGACAGTCCCATCCATGACACAGAATATTCCTGGATGAAGCTCCTTCTGTATGATCATAAGATCCACCAGCACTTCATGGATATACTGATGGGCAAAGTGACGGACTTCTTTGAGCAATCCGCCAAAGGCGTTCTTAACCGCTCCTGTGGTAGTAGAATGACCATGGGTCTTAACCGTGGGAAGATGAATAATATTTTTTCCGATGAACATCTTAGGAATCTCAATGCCTTCTGGAAAAATCTGATCCAATTTGAGCAGCGAACCTTTGAACTCATGCTTGATCCACTCCACATCAGGAAGAGGAACGAATGGCAATCCAAAATCCTCCAAAACAGCTGTCCATTTGTTGTTCTTAGCCCCTTTTTCCGGATCTGTGACTACGGTCTTGTTTTCCACGGGAATTAATTTGTCCCTTTCATATCCATCCTGAAAAAGGGTTCGAAGGACTCCCTCCAATTGCCAGGGTTGGCTGGAGCAGGAGGGAAAATATTTTGTCCAGGAGAGGTTTAGCTTGATCAAGGTCTGTCTGTCTTTGGAGACGAAATTTTCGTATTCTGCAAGATGCATCAGGCGTGCATAATCCCCGAGTATGGTTCGAGGAGTTGTTCTCAATACGGCAACTTTTGGCTTGGTCATGGTCTTATCTTCTTACGTAGAGTATCAAAATAACGGAAACAATCCAGAGAAAAATATCGATCAGAAGAGGCTTGTCCCTGATGATCAGGATCTCCGGGCTTCCTCCCTTTGCACGCTGATGAATTAGGTAAAGATAGCGAAAGATTCCATAAAGGACGAAGGGAACCGTGATAATCAGATTTGAGGTCCCAAATTTGGCCACCGTTTCCTCAGAAACAGTGTAGAGCGAATAAGCGACTACAGTGGAAGCAGTCACCACTCCAATCATCTGATCGAGAAGATAAGGATTATATTCTCTGAGAATGGAGCGATGGTTGATTGCTCTCTCCTCCAACAGACAGAGCTCATGACGCCTCTTACTCATGGACAGGAAAAGGGCAAGAAGGGCAGTACAGATCAGAAGCCAATGGGAAATTTCCACTTCAATAACCAAGCCCCCAGCTACTACCCGGATGAGAAAGCCCGCAGCGATGATGAAGACATCCAGGATGACCACACGCTTGAGTCGGACTGAGTAAGCAACTTGAAGGAGATAATAGATAAACGCGGCAATGAAGAAATTGAGATTTAAAATGAAGGACATCAGAAAGCCAAGAAGACCGAGCATAACCAAAGCTGCGATGGCTGTGGACTTTTTCAGACGACCTGAAGCAATTGGCCTTCTGGATTTCAATGGATGATGCCTGTCTTCTTCCAAATCTCGCAAATCATTAAGGATATACAGCGAACTGGAAAGAATGCAAAAAGCAACAAAGGCTACCCCGGTCTTCAAAAGAAGGGGCAGATTCAGGATGTTTTGAGAAAAGATAAGCGCAGCAAAGATAAATAAATTCTTTATCCACTGCTGAGGACGCATGGATTGGATGACATTAACCATGATACTCACGATTGAATAATTTTATATCTTCTTTTTCTTCGGAAATCAACCCTTTGTCAACATCCGATAGCATCCTGTAAAGGCAATAGGCGGCGGTTCTTGTCCATCCAAAGCCTATGATGGAGGGCGGGAAGGTCTTTGGCGAGGATGGACAGGAACCGGCGCTTTTATTAGCTATCACGGAAATGGAGATTCTTCCTCGATATCCTGTCAATGAAATGTTAGATTGTCTGGTTCTTGGTAAAATGACGGTATCCTGCGCGAGTGAAATAGACGCCCACGAAGATGATCAAAACTCCCGCCGCTTGAAAGAGGGTTATGGTCTCTGAAATGAAAAGGTAAGCAAAAATCACCGTGAAAACAGGTGTCAGATTGCTGTAGATGGCGGTCTTAGTATTCCCCACCCTCTTTACAGAAATATACCAGATCAAATAGCTGATCACCAAGGCAAAAAGGCAGGAGTAGGCCAAAGAACCCCAGGCTTTTAGAGAAACATCTGCATAGCGAAGGCTTATCATATCAGGGATGGAGAAAGGAAGATAAAAGAGAGCCCCGATGGCCATGGTTATAGCGGTCAACTTTAAGGGAGACATTCTGCTTAAAAGGGGTCTTGAAAAAACAGTATAGATAGCCCAGCAGAGGTTGCCCAAGAAAATCATCAAATCCCCTCTTATAAACTGCCATGTTAATTGGAACTGACCATGTTCTTTGGTGATGACAAGGTAGAAACCGACAAAAGAGATGATGAGTCCCATCCAGGCAACCCAATGGATCTTTTCCTGTTTTAAAAGGGAGCTCAGCAGCGCCACAAAAACGGGCGTCAGGGCCATGACAATGGAAGTTTTGGAGGCAGTTGTCCAGTTCAACCCATGGATAAACAGCATCTGGAAGATGGTGTTTCCGACAAGACCCAATAGGAAAAGTCTCCAAAAATCCGATGGCTTCACAGAGAAGCCTTCCCGGCTGAAAAGAAGCGCCAGAATAAGAATCAGAGAGGCAAAAAAGAGGCGAATGCCATTAAAGCTTAAGGGAGATAACTCCTTGAGTGCTATCTTGATAAAGGAAAAGTTTACCGCCCAGAAAAGCACAGCTAAAAACATCAAGAAATCTGAAGCACCGAATTTTTCTCTTTTTTCCATCTTGCGAACAAAGAATTATAGTGAATAAGCGAGTTGAATAAAAGGGAAAAAGAATAGATAGAGCTCAAAAAAGAAGAAACAGAGAAGGAGATTATCTTCTCTTGGTTGGAGTGGGTCCTTTTTGAGAACGAGGAAAGCGGGCCTCAACCACGGATTTCATCCCCCCTCTTGGGTTGAATTCCCCTCTGACCGTGGCCCAAACAGGACGACAGGCAGCAACGATATCGTCGAGAATATGGTTAACGGCATTCTCGTAAAAGATCCCCATATTCCTGTAAGCCAGGATATACATTTTTAACGATTTAAGCTCCAGACAGTGTTTATGGGGGACATATTGAATGGAGATGGCTCCAAAGTCGGGAAGTCCAGTTTTGGGACAGACAGAGGTGAACTCTGGTATCTCTATCCTGATCTCATAATCTTGAAATTGATTGGGAAAGGTCTCGATAGAAGGGAGCTTCTCCTTCAAACCGGCTTCTGCCTCCTTCTTTCCCATCCGGACCATTCCATTCCTCCGTCTTTTCTATCAGTATATAAAGAAAAGGCAAGAATGAAAAGATATTTTCTAACCGCCATCTCTGCAGGCTCAATATGAAAAAGCCATGGATATAAATTATCTCTTGACATCTCGGAAGAGATCACCTATATTATTATTGAAAATGGTTTTCATTATCATTAAGGAAAGTGATCATGCCAGGTCCTTATAAATGGAGACATCATTTTCGGGGACATGTGTCCCGTTGGACAGTCCCTCGAGAAGCTCTCCTCAATCTCTTGAGCCGGACTTCGAAACATTTGAGTGCTAAGGAAATCTATGCAACCCTGCACAGCGTCTATCCAGGAATCGGATTGACAACCATCTACCGCACCCTGGATCTCCTGGCCAGGGCCAGGTTGATCAACAAATTGGATATCGGAGAGGGTCAGAGCAGGTATGAGCTAAAGTCAGATGAGAAAAAAGACCATCATCATCATCTGATCTGCACAAAATGCGGGAGGATCATCGATTACAGCGACTTTATGGATGAAGAGCTGAAATTGGTTAAAAACACGGAGAGGACCTTGGCTCAAAAATACAATTTTAGCGTTCAAGACCACAATATCGAATTCTACGGATTGTGCGAAAAATGCAAATAAACAAAAAACGAAACAATGGAGGTGAAGAATATGCCAAGAGGTGACAGAACAGGACCATGGGGATTTGGGCCCATGACCGGCCGAGGCATGGGCTATTGCGCAGGATATCCTTATCCCGGATTCATGAATCCAGGCCCTGGCTTTGGATTCGGCCCTGGATTCGGGATGGGGAGAGGTTTTGGAAGAGGATTCGGCAGAGGTCGCGGATGGCGCCGGGGAGGATTCGGCTTTGGGGGATATCCTTATCCTCCGATGAGTCCCTACAGCCATCCCTTCGCAGCTCCCTTTGATTATCCTTTTCCTTATAGCTATGGTTATCCTTACCCATCAGGCGGATATCCTTTCCCAGGATCAGCCCAGCAAAGCCAGAAAAAATAAGGAATATTCAAAATCCTCTAGAAAGGAGGTGAAGGACATGCCTTTTGAAATGGGTCCAGCAGGATGGTACGCATGGCCCTATATGGCCTATTGGATGAGAGGTTGGTCTCCTCATTGGCCTTTTGCCTATCCTGTCACTCCCTGGTTTTTCACCAAGGAAGAGGAAAAAGCCTTTCTTGAAGACCAGGCGAGTGTACTCGAAGACCAACTTGCTCAGATCAAAAAAAGGCTGGAAGAGTTAAAAAAACAATCGAAGGAGACAAAATGAGAAACAGATACAGATGGATGTACTATATGACCGGTCTTCCAGGTTGGATGAGGTTCGGCTTTTCTCCAGGATGGCTGGGAAGAAGCCCTATGGGGCTTGGCCCTGCTGCACAATACTTACTCCACGGCACATGGCCCAATCCTCAGATGAATTACGCTTGGCAGATGGGCCAGATTCCCTTCTCCCCTGAGCCCGGCTTCCCTCAACCTGGATTTGCCACCCCTTATGATCCTTGGGGAGCCACAGAATTGACTCCCGAGCAGGAACTCAATTTTCTTAAGGCAGAAGCCCAGCAACTTAAGGAAGAAATGGCTTCTATAGAAAAAAGGATCGAAGAGCTGGAAGGAGAAAAGGAATGAAGATTGCGATTTCAGCTTCATCGCCGGACCTTTCCAGCCCAGTCGATCCCCGATTCGGGAGATGTCCCTATTTTCTGTTCATAGATCCTGAGTCTATGGAGTTTGAAGCTGTTGAGAATCCCCATGTCGCAACTGCCAGCGGTGCCGGGATCCAGGCTGCTCAAATGGTGGCCAACAAAGGAGCACAAACACTGCTAACCGGAAGCTGTGGTCCTAATGCCTTCCAGACACTTCAAGCCGCTGGTGTTGAGGTGCTCGTCGGCATTTCGGGCACTGTCGAAGAAGCTGTCCAGGAATACAAATCCGGAAAACTTCGCTCCGCAACTCAACCCAACGCTCCTCCCCACTTTGGCATGGGAATGGGGCAGGGCCAACCTATGGGTCCGGGTCCCGGAATGGGAGGAGGAATGGGCAGAGGTATGGGAGGCAGAAAAGGAGGCGGTATGGGCCGCGGTATGGGTCAAGGAAGAGGTCAAGGCATGGGCTTTGGCACGGGATATGGCCCTTATCAGCAAACCCAGGGAATGCCTCCCTCCCCTTCCCCTATGTTTCAAATGCCACCCGAAGATGAATTGAAACACCTGAAACAACAGGCTGAACTCCTCCGCAAGCATCTGGATGACATCTCAAAAAAGATTGAAGAATTGGAGAAAAAGAAATAGAATGAAGCTTTTCCTTAGATAAATTTCGACCTGTTGGAACGAGCGAAAGGAGATAAGGATGAAAGTTGCCATCTCTACAGATCAGGGATACGTTTCAGCCCATTTCGGACGCTGTGCATCCTATACTATCATCGAAATTCACGAGGGAAAAATTCTCAATCGAGAGGAAATTCCTAACCCAGGTCACCAGCCCGGTTTCCTTCCTCAATTTCTTTCAGAGAAGGGTGTCAGTTTCATCATCGCTGGAGGCATGGGTCCCCGGGCGCAAGGACTCTTTGCTGAGAAGAATATCCAACCCATCATCGGAGTCCAGGGACCTGTGGATGAGGTTATCGAAAAATTCGTAAGGCAGGAGCTTGAAGCAGGAGAGGATTTATGCGGGCACAAACACCATGGCGATCAACATCTCCCCTCCCACTCCCCCCATCCTCATATACATCCAAAAGGAAAAAAGATCTGCATAACAGCTCAAGGATACGATCTAGAGGCTGAATTAGATCCTAGCTTCGGCAGAGCCCGCTATTTCTTAATCATCGATCCTGAAACACTCGATTATGAGGCTCTTCGAAATCCCCATACCGAGGCTTCTCAAGGGGCAGGAATCCAGACAGCCCAACTTATATCCAGCAAAGATGTGGGCGCTGTCCTCACTGGCCAGTGCGGCCCTAATGCTCAAAGAGTTCTTAATTCAGCAGGTATCAGGATCATCACAGGATTGAGCGGGAGAGTCAGGGAAATCCTTTCACAATACAAATCAGAAGAAGACCGATGAGTGTTAAGGAACAAGAAGCAAAGGTTACACAGACTTTGGCCAAGATTAAAAACAGGCTCCTTGTCTTCAGCGGGAAGGGAGGAGTGGGAAAAAGCACGGTAGCTGCCAACCTCGCCTTGGCCACAGCACTTAAAAAGCTCAAGGTGGGACTGATGGATGTGGATATTCACGGCCCAGATCTGGCCAAGATTCTTGGTGTCGAGGACAAGAAATTGGATATTTCGCCACAAGGGATCAAAGCTGTTGAAGTCAATGAAAACCTGAAACTGATCTCCATGTCATTTCTTCTCCAAGATCCTAATTTACCTGTCATCTGGCGGGGGCCTATGAAGATGAAGGCCATCCAACAGTTCCTCAGTGATGTCGATTGGGGGGAATTGGATTGGCTCATCATCGATTCGCCCCCAGGTACAGGGGATGAGCCCCTTTCTGTTGCCCAGTTGATTCCGGCCACTGGAGCTGTTGTGGTGACCACCCCGCAGGAGGTTTCTCTCCTGGACTCGCGGAAAGCCGTTGCCTTTGCCCAAAGGCTTAACCTCAAGATATTGGGAATCATCGAGAACATGAGCGGTATGATCTGCCCCCATTGTGGAGAACGGATAGATATCTTTAAGGAAGGCGGTGGAAAAAGGGCTGCTATGGAGCTAGGGATTCCCTTCTTGGGAAAGATTCCATTCGACCCTCAAATCGTTGTCTCAGGAGACGAAGGAAAGCCTTTTATCGCCGATAACCCTGACTCTGAAGCAAGCCGGGCCTTCATGGACATCGTGGAAAAAATCATTCATCCAAAAGGATGAAATCTCATGATTTAGAGAGGAGAAAAAGATGCAAGGAGAGCCAGGACAAGGTCGCGGAGGAGGAAGAGGTCAAGGGGGCGGCAGAGGATTCGGCCCCAGCGGTACATGTGTCTGCCCTTCCTGTGGAGCCAGGATTGCGCATCAAAGAGGAAAACCATGTTACCAGAGATCCTGTCCCAAGTGTGGGGCCAAAATGACTCGATAAGGCTAAACAATGCCTATCTATGAATATAAATGCCAGAATTGTGGGAAGACCATAGAAGTCTTTGTTCAGTCCTCTCAGGAGAAGGTTGACCTTATCTGTTCCCATTGTCACAGCCACGACCTCAAGAAGATATTCTCCACTCCTTCCGCTGTCATCAGCGGGGGATTATCTGGCCGGCAGACAACCTGCTGCGGAAGAGAAGAACGATGCGATACTCCCCCCTGTTCTGACGGAAGCACCTGCCGAAGAGACTGACCCCGGAGACTCAGCTCGGTCTGGACAAAACAACCCTGATTCAATCTGTCAAACATCGGCTGTATGTATTTATAGAATAGAAGAAAACAGCTGTTGAGGAGAAAATAATTGGAAGGAAAGAAAATGAAAACTCTCATTTTCTCAATCGGAATCATATGCCTTATGGCTTCCTTCTTTGGAGCATCGGAGATGAATGAAAAGCAAACTCTTCAGATGACAATTGTCTATGACAACTATCCCTTTGATGAACGGCTAGAGCTTGACTGGGGCTTTTCCTGTTTCATCGAGGGGCTGGAAAAATCCATCCTTTTTGATACCGGAACAAACGGTCAAATCCTACTCTCCAACATGCAAAAACTCGGCATCCAGCCTGAAGCGATCGACTGTGTCGTCCTTTCACATGATCACAGGGATCACACAGGAGGATTGGAAGCCCTCCTTGAAAAAAATTCAAATATCGAAGTGTGGCTCCCCGCATTCTTTTCCTCCAATTTCAAGGACATGGTGAGAAAAAAAGGAGCCAAGATCATCGAAGTGGAATCCTTCCAACAGATCTGCCGAGGCGCTTATACCACAGGAGTCATCCAAGGATGGATCAGGGAACAATCCCTAATCTTGGATACAGACAAGGGATTGGTTTTGATGACGGGATGCGCCCATCCCCGGATTGTGAACATCATCACCAAAGCGAAAGGATTACTCAACAAGGATGTTTACCTAGCCCTCGGAGGTTTCCACATGACCGGCTTCGATAAGGCAGAAATAAAAAGCATCATAGACAAGTTTCGCGAACTAGGTGTAACAAGGGTGGCTCCCTGCCATTGTTCTGGAGACGAGACTCGAGAGTTTTTTGCTCAGGAATACAAGGACGATTTCCTAAAAATCGGCGCAGGAGCAAAGATCCAGATCCAATGATTCTTTCCATTGCCAGCGGCAAGGGCGGAACAGGCAAGACGACTGTGGCTGTCAACTTGACACTCTCTCTGGAAAGAGAACACGCTCTTCAGTTTTTGGATTGTGATGTTGAGGAACCCAATGCCCACTTTTTCCTGAAACCACAAATCCTCCGCAAGGAGACTGCCCACATTCCCATTCCAGAGATCATGGAAGAGAGATGCACCTTTTGTGGTAAGTGTGCGGAAGTGTGTGCTTATAATGCTCTTGCTGTCTTGAAGGAGACTGTGCTTGTCTTTGCTGAGCTCTGTCACGGCTGCGGAGGATGCAGCCTTCTTTGTCCTGAGAAGGCCATCAAAGAAAAAGGGCAAAGGATAGGAATCATGGAGTTTGGCAACTCAAACGCCATCTCCTTCATTCATGGAAAACTGGATATCGGTCAGGCCATGTCTCCTCCTCTTATCAGAGAGATTAAAAAGCAGGCGGATTCGAACTGCCTAGTGATCATCGATGCCCCACCAGGAACATCGTGTCCGGTGATCGAAGCGGTCAAGGGGAGTGATTTCTCGCTCCTGGTCACTGAACCCACTCCCTTTGGTCTTAACGACCTTAAACTCGCTGTCGAAACCCTTCGAAAGCTTCGGATTCCAACGGGAGTGGTCATCAACCGCTTTGGGATTGGTGACAACAACGTCCAGGATTACTGCCGCCGAGAGAACATCCCCTTCTTGATGACCATACCCATGGACAGGGATATTGCTGTGGCTTATTCCGAAGGACGCTCCATCATCGAAACTCAGCCTCAATACAGAAGGGCTTTCAGGGAGCTTTATGAGAAGATTCAAAGGTTGACAGGATGAAACAACTGGTTGTTATCAGCGGAAAAGGTGGTACTGGAAAAACAATAGTCTCCGCCTCCTTTGCGGCTTTGGTCCGAAATAAGGTCATGGCCGACTGCGACGTGGATGCGGCCAATCTCCACCTTCTTCTCCATCCTGAAATCAAAGAATGGCACTCCTTCAAGGGGGGGGAAAAGGCCAGGCTCTCTATTGAATCATGCACAGGTTGTGGAGAATGCATCAAGGTCTGCCGGTTTTCAGCCATTAAAGAGAGAACCGACGGAAAAGTCAATGTCGATCCTCTCTCCTGCGAAGGATGTGCGGTGTGTTCTTATATCTGCCCTGTAGAGGCCATTGTTATGGAGGAGAATGTCTGTGGAGAATGGTTCATCTCCCAGACCAAATATGGCCCCTTCGTGCATGCTAGGCTGGGAATCGGTGAGGAAAACTCGGGTAAACTTGTGACTGAGGTCAGAAAAAGAGCCAAGGAAATAGCAGAAAAAAACAGCATGGATTTTGTCATCATCGACGGGCCTCCTGGAATAGGCTGTCCAGTCATTGCTTCCCTTTCCGGCACGGATATGGCCTTGGTGGTCACCGAGCCCACCCTTTCTGCACTTCACGATATGGAACGAGTTATTCAAACAGCCCACCACTTCAGGACTTCCACTGCTTGCTGTATCAACAAGTTTGACCTCAACCCTAGGATTTCCGATGAGATTGAAGAATGGTGCGCGAAAAATTCAGTCCACATGGTGGGAAAGATCCCTTTCCATGAACAAGTCACAGAATCTCTGGTCCAGGGCCTTCCATTGCCGGAATACCGTGAAAACTTTGTGTCTGAGAGAATCAAAGAAATATGGCAGAATCTATCGGAAGTATTAGGAGAGGAGGACTCATGAAGAGAACAGACTGGAAATACCTTGTGGATACTCTTCTCTTTCTTTGCATCGTGGGAATAGCCATGATAGGGCTCTTACTGGGGCTTTTCATCCCCAAAGGGCCAAAAGCCGCGGAAAGCGCCAAATATTTTTTGGGGCTCCACCGTCATCAGTGGGGAAATATCCATTTTTATCTTTCCATCGCCTTTATCATCTTGGTTATCATCCACATCGTTTTGAGTTGGAGCTGGATAAAGGGCAAGGCCCACCAGACCTTCAAAAAGGGGTGGAAGGCTGTCCTTACCATGACAGCCGCATCTTCAATCTTGGTGATCTTCCTTTTCTGGGTTTTTTATCCCAAAGTTCCTGGAGCCTACGAGAACCATGGCGTCAGAGCTGGAAAGAGGGCAAAAGAGAACGTCTTTGAAGAAACCTATTTGAAGGAAGAAAGCGTTAAACCAAGGAAAGAAAGCCAAATTGAAGAAGAAATCCAACAGGAGGAGCTTCTATCAGAAGAGCAAGAAGAAAAATTTACCAGAGGACGCATGGCTGAGGATACCACCGGGATCCTCATCACTGGGCAAATGACCCTTGATGATATCGAAAGAGAAACCAGCATCCCAGCCCGGAAGATCGCCGAAAAATTAGGTCTTCCTCCAGATGTCCCTCTCCAAGAAAAATTGGGTCATCTGAGAAAAAGATATGCCTTCACCATGCAGGAGGTAAGGGATGTGGTTTCTTCTTTATTGAAGTGAAAATAGAGGGAGGACAGGGATGTCTGATAATAGCTCTAAAACACCAAATCAGATTCTGGAGGAAAAACCCTCCAGAGCACCTCTTCTCAAACAGGCCTGGTCGGTCATGCCCGAAGGGATCCGCCAGACTCTCTCTGCGGACCCGATCATCCCGACCATCGCAGCAAAGGCAAAAGTTATAGCTTCGCATAACCGCGATTTCATTCGAAGTGATCAGGGCCAGGTCGTGGGTATCTTTCCCGAAAAAGAAATCTATTACGGCCCCTCCTCAGGATTGGAGGAATTGAGAGAATTGGTGGCTCGCTTTTGGACTCATGCATACAAGCTTAAGGGTAAGCCAGGCATACCTCCAGGTGGACTGGACAAGAAAAACGTTGCCATTGTCTCCGGAGCAACAGAAGGACTGTCCATCGTCATGCACCTTATCGCCCACCAGCAGAACGTCGGCCTCATGCCTCTCTACTGGAGCAACTATAAAGGAATCATCCGTAATGCCGGAGGAAATCCTGTAGTCCTAGTAGATTTCTTTGATCAAGATTACAGAGTGGATTTCAAAAAAGCAGAACAGATGATGAAAGAAAACCGCGTCACTTCGCTTCTCATCAACTTCCCCAACAACCCATCCGGGGATGTCCTCACAGATGAGGAGATGGCTGAGCTGGCAGAGTTAGCCAGGCGCCTGGATCTCATCATTGTCTCCGATGAGGTCTATAATTTTATCCGCTACAAAGGAGAACCACAGTCTATGCTGTCCTTTGCTCCAGAAAGAACCATTGTCACCAGTTCAGCTTCCAAGGAATACCTCATCCCTGGAGCTCGGGTAGGCTATGTATTGTCTGCCGTGGAGACGTTCACCCAATCTTGGATGCCAAAGATGATCCGGTCCTTTTCTTCCTCACCCAATGTTCTCGGACAGCAGCTGCTCATGGATATCCTGAGGGAAGAGGTCAAGGATTTCGAGGAAGGACGCTCTCCTCGAATTATCTCAGCAGTGAAAAAAGAACTCAAAACCCGCTGTGATCTCATCCTTTCCCTTCTTCAAGAAAAGGGATTTACCCTCGCAGGGAGAGATAAAGAATTTCCCTCAGGGGCAATCAGTGTTTTAGTCAGTCTGCCCGAGGATATAAAAGTGGATGATAAAACTTTTGTGGAAAAAGCCATGGAGCTTGAAAAGTTCAGCGCTGTGCCAGCCTCAGTCTTTGGCGCATCGAGGTGCCTCCGATTCGGTTATGCTGGCATGCCTCAGGAAGCCATAAACAGGCTGTCCAGAAACTTACAGGATGTGTTAGATTATTTTCGAAAGTGAATGTGCGGAGAAATTGAAGACCCTCCCCCCTCCACCATGGGCTTCGGATGGAGAGTAACCACCATATCACTACCTGACTGGATGAAATATCTTCACTCATCACGGAGATGGAAATGCTATCCTGGATAGAATATATTTTGCTTCTTTTGGTATAATAACGGATCATTAGACAAAAATCTCCTCTCCCGCTGGCAACTTAATGGTTTGAGATGGCCCAAAAAAAGAAGAAAACAAAAGAGATGGAAACAGAGGCAGATCTCGAAAAATTTGCCCGCCAACTCCAAGAACAAATCATGAAACAGATCAGGAAGGAGTACTCTGATATCGTCATCGACCATTGGCAGAATCCCCGAAACTTCAGCAAGATGGAAAACCCTGATGGATGCGCCAAAGTCAAGGGTTCTTGTGGCGACACCATGGAGATGTTTATCAGGATGAAGAATGATCGGATTGCCGAATGCACTTTTCAAACAGACGGCTGCGGCACTACCATTGTCTGTGGGAGCGTGGCCAGCGAGGTAGCTCAGAACAAAACCTTCACTCAAGCACTCGCTCTGATCAGCGCCGATGAAATCCTCAAACGGGTGGGAGGGCTTCCCGAATCCGATATCCATTGCGCTCAGTTGGCTTCGGAAACCCTACGAAGGGCTCTGGCCGATTATCTTTTCCAGAAAAAAGCGCCATGGAAGAAGCACTACAGAAGAACCTAGCTTCCAGCATTATATAAGGAGTCAGACATGAAAGAATGCAAAGAGGAAAAAAATCTACAACGCTGTAACTGCACCTGGGAACCATGCAGCCGAAAAGGCATCTGCTGCGAATGCCTCCAGTATCACTGGAATATGGACGAACTTCCTGCCTGTCTTTTTCCCGACGATGTGGAGAAAACCTACGACCGGTCTCTTCGAAGATTTATCTCCATTTACAAAGATAAAGTCTGATAGAGCACTTTGAAAAAATCAAAACAGACTCCTCATCTCATCCACATCTACGGCCCTGTACCCTCAAGGCGCCTTGGATTCTCTCTTGGTGTTGATATCATTCCTTTTAAGACCTGCTCTTTGAACTGCATCTATTGCCAATTAGGCCCTACCCTCCAAAAAACCACAAAAAGAGAAGAATATATCCCTCCCTCCGGAATCCTTCCAGAGATAAAAAAAGTTCTCCATTCAGGACAGCGAATCGATTACATCACCTTTTCGGGTTCTGGAGAACCCATGCTAAACTCAGCCATAGGAAAGGTCATCCGGAAAATAAAAAAAATGACCTCCATCCCTGTAGCAGTCCTGACCAACAGCACGCTTCTCACTCGAAAGAGAGTGAGAGAGGCTCTGCTGGCTGCAGACCTTGTTGTCCCTTCCTTGGACGCAGCCACCCAGGATGTCTTCTTAAAAATCAACAGGCCTCATCCTACGCTTAAGATTAAAGAAATCATCGAAGGGCTCAGAAAATTTCGCCAGGAATTCAAGGGCTCCCTCTGGCTGGAAGTCATGCTGGTCAAAGGAGTCAATGATCCTCCCGCTCACATAAAAAAGCTCAAGGAAGCCATGGCGGAGATCAATCCTGATAAAATCCAGCTCAATACCGTAATCCGTCCTCCTGCAGAAAAATTCGCCCGGCCGTTGAGTCATAAAGAGATGAAGAAAATCAGACAGACTCTCGGCCAAAAATGTGAAATCATTGCACCGTTTGAAAAAAAAGAACAGTCCGCAGTCTCTGAAAACATAAGAAAGTCCATTCATTCACTCGTCCAAAGGAGGCCGGTAACCCTTTCTGACATCGCCTCCTCGTTAGGAAAACACAAGAATGAAGTCATAAAACATCTGAATGCCTTGCTTGAAGAGGGCAAGGTGAAGGCGGTTGTCCACAGAGGTCAAAGGTATTATGAGCCAACTTAGCCTCGATCAACGCTATTCCTATCGGCCTTCGCTCAATCGAGGAATATTTTGGCCAACAGGAAATAAAATGGAATAAGAATCACCAAAAAGAGGAAAGTCATGAAAGAAGTTAAGGATTTGTCCAAGCAGGACATTTTAGCGCTCCTGGAAGATGCCTCCAAGAACTGGCTGGCCCACGATGGATTGTGGTTTCGGGCTGTAGAGGATAAATTCGGGATAGACGCAGCCATGGAGCTTGACCGAAAGGCTTGGGAGAAATTCACCGTGATCGAAGCCAAGCGAATCATGAAGAGGCTAGGAATGAAACCCGGAGGCGGCATTCCCACCCTTGTACAAGCCTTAAAATTCAGACTCTACGCTTATATCAATGTTCAGGAAACCGCAGAAGTCACCGATACCCGATGTATCTTCCGCATGAACAGATGTCGGGTTCAAGAGGCGAGAAAAAGACAGGGCCTCCCTGACTTTCCCTGCAAATCAGTGGGCGTGGTGGAGTACAGCGGATTTGCCAAAACCATCGATTCCAGGATAATAACTACTTGCCTTGTCTGTCCTCCTGATCCCCATCCACCAGATGTCTGGTGCGCTTGGGAATTTTCGATTGCAACTTGATTTTATGAGGCGAGAAACATTTCACATATTCGATGAAAACTGGCAGGTCTATGATGACTGGTTTGACCACCATCTTGCCATCTTTCAATCAGAGATTAGAGCAATCAAAAAGGTCACTCCTGCTTCCGGACGAGGCCTCGAAATCGGAGTAGGAACTGCAAGATTTGCCTCTATCCTCTCTGTGAAGTTCGGCCTTGACCCTTCTTTGAATATGCTTAAAGTTGCTAGAGAAAGAGAGGTCCAGGTCGTCCAGGGAGTGGGCGAATTTCTTCCTTTTAAAGATGAGTCTTTTCATTTTGTCCTGATTGTGGTAACTATGTGCTTTGTCTCTGATCCCCGGAAAGTTTTAAGAGAAGCAGCAAGAGTCCTGAAGAGAGAAAGCGTCTTGATTCTTGGTATTATCGATAGAGAGAGTCGCTGGGGAAGGTATTATGAGGCTCGAGCAGCCCACAGCAAATTTTATAAAGCCGCTCGTTTTTTCTCCGCCCATGACATCCTCATGCTTTTAAACGATATTCCTGGAGCATTCAGCGAAGCCTATCAGACTCTCTTCCATCCTCCTCCCGAACTCAAAAAGACAGAAAGACCCCAGCCGAGCTACGGTCAGGGGGGATTCGTGGTCTTCAAGTGGACGAAGAGATAAAGTCTGGATCGATGTTTATGAGGCCTCTTTAATATAATTCCATAAAAAGGAGTCAGGCATGTTCGATAACACCCATTTTCCCAGAGCAAAAAAGTTCTGGTTTATGGGAAATCTCTATGATTGGTCAACGCCCGTAATTCATCCCATGTCCCATGCTCTTCACTACGGAACTTCTGTTTTTGAGGGAATCCGAGCCTACAGAACATCTAGAGGACCTGCTATCTTCCGTCTTTCCGAACATATCGAGAGGCTCTTCCATTCTGCTTCCACTCTAAAAATGGACATTCCCTACAACAAAAAAGATATATGTCAGGCTGTCACTTTGGTCATAAAAGAAAACAAACTCGACTCGGCCTATATCCGTCCCCTCCTTTTCTATTCCTACGGAAATCTGGGTCTGGTGCCCAAGCTATCCGCGGTGGAGCTGGCCATTGGAGCATGGGAATGGGAAGCCTACCTCGGAGAGAAAACGGAAAAAGGAGCCCACGTCTGTGTTCTCTCCTGGAAACGCATTCACCACAGCCAGATCGCCATGACCGCAAAGCTGGGCGGCATTTATGTGCAATCAGCCATAAGCGGCATGGAGGCTAGGCTTGAGGGATTTGATGAATCGATTTTTTTGAATCTTGAAGGGAATATTGCCGAAGGCCCTGGAGAAAATGTGTTTATAGTCAAAGGAGAAGTACTCAAGACCAACGATAAAACCGAATCCATTCTGGAAGGAATAACCAGGGCGACCATACTGGATATAGCCAAGGATCTGGGTATTGATTTCACCATCGGCCCGATAACTAAAGAAGAATTTTTTAAGGCTGACGAAATCTTCTTTACAGGAACGGCTGTAGAGTTGGCTCCCATCGTCCGAGTCACCGACAAGTCCGAACCCGAAGCCGCTCCAAAGGAATACATTATCGGCAAAGGAAAAGCTGGGGAGATCACCCGGGAGCTTGCCCGAGCCTACAACGACACTGTCAGAGGAAAAAGGAAAGAGTACGAAAAATGGTTGACCTATGTGAAATGAAGATGGCATCTTCTTCTTCTGTAATGAATATGTTTTTACCTTTTTCAAATTGAAGAAGAAAAAATCTTTCCATGAAAAAACAAAAGGCCTTTATCTACTGGTTCTCAGATTAAGGAAGAGGCAGGAGATTTCCCCGGGGAAGCTCTTCAAAACAACTTTCCTACCTGGAATCTACCTCTACGTGGGAAGGGCAAGGGAAGGTCTTGCAGGAAGGATCAGGCGGCATTTGAGAAAGGAGAAAACACTCTTCTGGCATATCGATTACTTTCTTCAAAGAGCCGAGATCGAGGATATCTGGATAAAGAAGAATGATTTTGATGAATGTCAGGTGGCTCGCACCATTGAAAATCATCTAGAGGGAGCATTTTCCCCGTTAAAAAAGTTTGGCTCCTCTGATTGCCGCTGTCCGAGTCACCTCATCTTCGTTCCAGACAAGAAACAATTGGCTTCCTTGAGAAAAAAAATAGCCTTTCAAAGGATCGAACAAGATGAATATCACCTTTAAAGCCATCGGTATAGTGCATTCTCCCTTAAAGAAATTAGAGGATATTCAACCTAAAAAATACGCTGATGCCCAGGGATTCGATTCTGTTCAGGGAGAGCTTGAAATATTTAAGGAGTATGAGGACGGATTAAAGGATACAGAAGGATTTTCTCATCTTATCGTCCTTTTTTCCTTCCATAAATCCGAAGGATTCAGGCTCCACACCAGACCGCTGCTCGATGACACGTTGCGCGGTGTCTTCTCCACCCGCAGCCCTCACCGCCCCAACCCTATCGGATTGACCATAGTCAAGGTGATCGAACGCAAAGGGAATATCCTGAAGGTCGCTGGAGTGGATATGATCGAAGGCACACCTATTCTGGATATCAAACCTTATACGCCCAGAGACCAGAAATCCCCTATAAAGAGTGGATGGTTGGAAGATAAAATAAAGTAGAGATGCTTTCCCAAAGATCTTATGGTCCGGTTTGGGCAAGGCCTCAAAGGATGGTTTGTCTTGCCCATAAGTTTCTGTTATATTTTTCGAGCCAAAAAATGGGTACAATTTATTTTTTATGCTCACCAAGGAGGTTTCATGAAATGACTAAATTCCTATCCTTCACTCTCTGCATTTTTTTTCTCCTCTCCGTTGCTCCTGCTCTGCTCCACGCCTCAACCATCTTTCCCTATAACTACATAATAGAAGAGCTAGACAACGGGCTGAAGGTTGTATCCATCCCTCTCCAGAATCCTCAAATCATCTCCTACTATACCATCGTTCGCTCTGGTTCCCGCAATGAGATCGAACCAGGAAAATCCGGCTTTGCCCACTTTTTCGAGCACATGATGTTCAAAGGCACCAAGAATGTTCCCCGTGAGGCCTATCATGATTTCCTGACCAAATTAGGGGCGGGGACGAACGGTTACACTGCCGACGATTACACCTGCTACTTCGTCGTTTTTGCCGGACGAGAAAACCTGGAAGAGGTGATCAAGACAGAAGCGGACCGGTTCATCAACCTCTATTACGATGAGGAAATGCTCAAGACAGAAGCCTCTGTCATCGAAGGAGAATATTACTCCAGTGTTTCCAATCCCGGGCGGCGCCTGTCTGAACTCCTGAGACACACGGCCTTTGAAAACCATTCCTACAAGCACTCAGTCCTCGGTTACCTGGAAGACATCCTGGATATGCCCAATCAGTTTGAATACAGCCAGCTTTACAGAAAACGATTCTACGCCCCTGATAACTCTATCCTTCTGGTGGCGGGAGACTTTGAACACGAGAAACTCATGGAGTATGTGGAGAAGTACTATGGCAACTGGGAACCATCAAGCTACCCCCTGATCACTCCGAAAGAGCCAGCGCAAACAGAGGCCAAAAGAGCTCACTATGATTGGTCCACAAAAACCCTCCCGCGCTTGGCCATCGGATTCCACGGACCGGCCTACTCAGACGAGAAGATCGACAAACCTGCCTTGGATCTCATGGCTGAGATTGCCTTCTCCCGCTCTTCTCCACTCTACCAGAAACTGGTCATCGAAGAGCAAAAGTGTCTCACCTTGAATGCCTATTTCGGAGATACCCGAGATCCCTACCTTCTGATCTTCAACTCCATCGTCAAAAAAGATGAAGATCTTCCCTCTGTCGAAGAGGAGATTTTCAAGGAGCTGGAAAGACTCAAAGAAGAACCAGTGGATGAGAGACTTCTGGCCGATGTCAAGTCAAACATCAAATACTCCTTCGCTCTAAGACTGGGAACAACTGACGGCATCGCCGGCAGCTTGGCTGATTATATCAATTTAGCCATTGATCCAGGGACTGTGAACAAGCTCTTCAATCTCTATGAAATGGTGACCCCTCAGGATATTCAAAACATGGCCAAGAAATATTTCCTCAAAACAAACAGCACTGTGGTCACCTTAACAGGAGGAAAGGCAAAATGAGAAAACACTCTATCCTAGGCATTCTCGTCTTAGGTCTATTACTCATGCTTGTTACCTGTGCCAAAAAAAGCCCGAACAAACTCTCCTCCGAACTTCTTCCCTTGGAAGGCAACCCACTGGTGAGTTTCAGAATCCTCCTGAATGTGGGATCAGCCAACGATCCCCAAAGAAAAGAAGGCCTGTGTCATCTTGCTTTCAGCCTGCTGGCCGAAGGCGGAAGCAAAAGCCTGACATATAAGGAAATTCAAAAGAAATTCTATCCTATGGCTGCCGCGGTCAATCTCAGCGTGGATAAGGAGATGTCCGTTTTCACAGGTACGATCCACAAGGACAATTTAATTGAATATTACACTTTATTCAAAGATATGCTCCTCGATCCCGGCTTCCGCCAGGAAGACTTTACCCGCATAAAAACGAACCAGATAGACTTCTTGGAAAAAACTCTGGTCGGAAACCGGGACGAACAGTTCGGAAAGGAAATCCTGAATCTTATGATGTATGAAGGACATGCCTTTGGACATCACGAAGCAGGGACAGTGGAAAGCCTTAAATCTATTACCCTGGACAATATGAAAGAATTCTACAAAAATCATTTCATTCAAGGAAACATCATTATAGGCCTTGCAGGAGGCTATCCGGAGGACTTCCCTCAAAAGGTGATGGAAGATTTTTCTGTTCTTCCCGAAGGCTACACTCCCCACCTCGCTCTTGGCGAGCCACGGATGCCGGAGGGGCTGGAGATTGTCATCGTTGAAAAAAAGACTCCGGCCACAGCTATTTCCATGGGATTTCCCCTTCCCATCTCAAGAGCTGATGACGATTTCTTCGCTCTCTGGATTGCAGGCTCTCATTTCGGTGAACACAGACAGCACCTCTCACTCCTCTTTCAAAAAATTCGGGAGGAGAGGGGGCAGAATTATGGGGATTACGCTTACATCGAGCATTTCATCCAAGGAAGGCGCAAGTATCCGGCAACAAATTACTGTCGGCAGCAGCAGTATTTTTCCATCTGGATTCGTCCCTTGGCCAATTCCAACCGTCACTTTGTCCTTCGCCAAGCATTAAGGGAGCTCAAAAACCTGGTCGAGGAAGGGATCCCCAAGCAAAGGTTCGAACTGACCCGTACCTACCTGCTGAACTACACAAAGCTCTACGCTCAAACTCTGGGAGAAAGACTGGGCTGGCAGATGGATTCTCACTACTACGGCTATAAGGATTTCCTGACTGAAGTGCAAAAGAGACTTCCGCGGATTACTCATGAGGATGTCAACCGAGCCATAAAGAAATACCTCAATTACGAAAATATCTACATCGCCGTGATCACCGAGGACGGGAAAAGTCTCAAAGAGGCTTTAGTGGCCTACACTCCCTCGCCCATATCCTATGCCAATCCGAACATGCCCAAGGACGTGCTGGAAGAAGACCTTGTGATACAGACCTTTGTTCTGGATGTTAAACCTGAAAAGGTAAAGATTGCGCCAGCCTCTGAATTCTTTCAGAAAGCGGGTTTGCCGGAAGGCCTGGAATAATCAGCAGTCAACGTAGAGGGAGGAGAAAACAGATAGTCTTGTTTCATCCCTCTCTCTTAAGGATTTCTTCGGCTTGAGATTTTATCAGCCCCCAGGCCGCCCTGACATGACGCTCCTCTGTTGCTCGTGAAGCGATTACCATTCTCAGGACATACCTTCCCCGCAATGTGGTCTGTGTTAAAAATACTTTCCCTGTTGTGTTGATCCGCTCCAGAAATTCCCTATTCAGCTCATTTAATTCTTCTTCTTTTCGCCCATCATTCAGTCGAAAACAAACAAGGCTCAGATTCACAGGAACCATGAGCTCAAAACGCTCATCCTCCTCCACCCAATCCTTAAGCATCTGAGCCAAGTGAAGGTGCTCTCTGACCATTTTCTGCAGTCCCTCAACTCCATAGGTGCGGATCACAAACCACAGCTTGAGCGCCCGGAAGCGCCTCCCCAGTTGAATCCCCCAGTCACGATAATTCTTCACCTCGGCATCCTCACCTGTTTTCAGATATTCAGGATGAATCTCGAAAGTCCGAATCAGAGCAGAAGGATCTTTCACATAATAAGCGGAGCAGTCGAAATTGGTGAGCATCCACTTATGCGGATTGAAAACAAAGGAGTCGGCATATTCTATCCCCTCCATCATCCATTTTTTCTCAGGGAGGATGGCTGCGGTTCCAGCATAGGCCGCATCCACATGAAACCACAGTCCGTGATCCTGGCAAATCTTTCCGATCAAAGCAATGGGGTCGATGGCCGTGGAAGAGGTTGTTCCTAATGTGGCCACCACACAGGTCGGATGTAATCCTTGATTCTTATCTTCTCCCACCACTTTTTCCAATTCAGAAGGAATCATGGCAAATTTTTCATCTGTAGGGATAAAACGAATATTCTCACTCCCGAAACCAGCAATCTTCGCTCCCTTCACCACACTCGAATGGGCCTCTTCTGATGTATAGACCATCAAAGGCTTTTTCAGGCCAATCTTATTTGATTCAAAACAAGTGGCCTTCTCTCTTGCTGTGAGAAGGGAGACCAAAGTGGATGTGGAGGCTGTATCCTGGATAACCCCTGCCATCCCCTCGGGAAGGCCGATCATCTGACGCAGCCAATCCAGGACAAGCTCCTCCAGTTCGGTGGCTGCAGGAGATGTCTTCCAGCTCATGCATTGAGCACCCATGCCAGCCGTCAGCAGCTCGGCCAGGATGGAAGGGGGGCTGCTGTTGGCAGGGAAATAGGCAAACCAGGAAGGATGCTGCCAGTGAGTGATACCCGGAAGAATGATGTCCTGAAAATCGTGAAAGAGACTCTCCATCGACTCTCCCTTCTTTGGAGGCTCAGAAGGAAGTTTTCTTCGAACATCTCCGGGCTTTAACACAGAGCTGACAGGATATTTTTCCGTCTCATTCAAATATTCAGCTACCCAGTCGACAAACTGATAGCCATATTTCTTGAATTCCTCTTTATCCATCTTTCTGCTCCTTTAATAAAATAGTTTTCTCGTTAAGACTGGAGCTTCATTCTAAAAATTTTCTTCTGAATAGTCAAAAAAGCAGAAAAATCCAATCCGCTAAAATGACAGATAGGCCCGGCCATTCATCAGGATATTCAATGATTCTTTTGAAGTCTTTAAGATCAAGTCTTTATCTAAACAGGAAAAACACAATCTAAAATTGAGGGAAATGGGTGTAATTTATTCATTGCTTCGAAAAAGCTGTAAAAAGATGCCCTTTTTAGGGCAAAAAAGTGCAAAAAAGCCTCACAACTGGCTTTTTTCAGAAATTTGAAAATATTTGTTGAAATTTAGATATAAATTATGATATAATAATAAATTGTAAAAGGGGGAGTTCAAAAAAGCATACCAAAAATCCCTTCTACATATCTAATCATTCGTACAAGCAAGAAAAGAAAAATAGCATAACCCACTTTCTCGTCTATACTCTTCGACTTCTAAACAAACACAAAGACTGATGGTTTTTATTGGTCTCATTTCAAGAGCATTTTTTGTCAAAAAAATTGCAACCATTTCAGTTCTTCCGACGTATATTTATATAGAAAGATGAAAAAAGAGACTAAACCCCACAGAATAAAAAAATCTCTCATTTTTTCCCCTCCTTTTTTCGAGGTTTTTCATATAAATGCCCTAACCCACTAATTCATCCCCTTTACCAGGCTGTCCGCTTTCAGAGAAGGCAGACAGCCTGTTCTACTTATCAACAAAAAGCTTGACAGGAATATGAACCCTCTATACATTAAAGAAGAATAAAATCTTTCTTTGACAATCGAATTTTAGGCTTATCGAGCAGGGAAGTCCGTGAGAATCGGACACAGCCCCCGCTACTGTAATCGGGTACGAATTCCAGAAAAAGCCACTGTCCTTGAGAGGACGGGAAGGTCTGGAAGGAGGATGATCCGAGAGTCAGGAGACCTCTCCTAAGTCTGCAAAACCCATCTTCGGGTGGAAGGTAGGGTTGATTTTTTTTTTGCTCGCCTATCCCCTGGAGAAAAGACGACAAGTCACAAAATTCGCTCGGAAATCATTCTAAGCGGGGGCCATTCTTTAGGAGGTTGGAACAATGAACAAAAAAATCCTATCCATCGTCCTGGCAATGTTATTCTTTCCTCTCGTTTTTTTCTCCGAGGAAAAGCAAGAGAACTCCGAGAAAGACAAATCTTCTCTTCACCATGAAATCGTTGTCACCGCCACCCGCATAGAGATTCCTGCCAGAGAAGCGGCCAGCTCTATCACTGTAATTAGCCGAGAAGATCTGGAGATGATGAAAATAACCACGGTTCTGGAAGCTTTGCAAGAGGTGTTGGGTGTCTACGTAATCCAGAATGGCCCAGTCGGGGGCACAGGCTCTGTTTCTATCCGAGGAGCCAATGCAGAACACACCTTGGTGATGCTGGATGGGGTTGAGCTCAACGACCCCATAACTCCATCTAGGTCTTATGACCTTGCTCATCTCTCTATTGCCAATATCGAGCGTATCGAGATTCTACGGGGAGCACAGAGTACGCTTTACGGGTCGGACGCCTTGGGCGGGGTGATCAACATCATCACCAAACAGGGCAGGGGTAATCCCCAGGCCCATCTCCTCTCACTTGGAGGCTCCTACGGAACATTTCTGAACAGTGCTGAATTTGGAGGAAGCAGTGATACATTCCATTATGCTCTGGCGGCCTCTTATTTCCGATCCAATGGTTTCTCTGCTGCCAGTACTTCCTATGAAGGAAACGAAGAAAAAGACGGTTATAGTAATCTGACTATTTCTGGAAAAGCAGGCTTACGTCTCCGGAAGAACATCGAGCTAGATTTGACTTGGAGAACCCTAAAGACAAAAAGTGGAATAGACAATTTTGGTGGAGCCTACGGAGACGATTCTAACAACACCCAGCTTTACAATGCTTTTATTTTGAAAGGGCAAATCCGACACCTCTTTCTCCAAAACCGATGGGAACAAAAAATCAACCTCTCTTATCTTGAATACCACCGTGAATACGACAATCCAACGGATGCCGCCCATCTTTTTGATGCAGACCGATCCAAATTCGAAAGCCAGCAATGGAAGCTCGACTGGCAGCATAACCTTTTTCTCGATGAAAAAAACACCTTGACTTTCGGTCTCGAGCATCAACAGGAACAGGGCCAGTCTGATTATTATTCTGAAAGCATTTTGGGCCCTTATTCGAGCCTCTTTCCTTTAAAAAAAGCCCGTAACACAGGTATATATGTCCAGGATCAAATCAGATGGGCTGATCGATTTTTCGCCACTGTAGGAGTTCGTCTCGATCATCACACACAGAGCGGTCAAGCCGTAACCTTCCGCGTCGCTCCCGCTTATTTCATCCAGCAAACAGGGACAAAATTCAAGGCAAGCTACGGGACAGGATTCAAATCTCCTTCCCTCTACCAGCTTTATGCACCAGAAACAACATGGGGCCCAGTCGGAAACAGGACTTTACAGGCAGAGCGGTCCACAGGCTGGGATGTAGGAATCGAACAAAGCCTTTTCATGAATAAATTAGGGTTGGGTTTTACCTATTTTGCATCCGAATATAGGAATCTGATCGACTTCGATTATGTACAGGGCTACATCAACATCTCCAGAGCCTCTTCAAGAGGCTCTGAATTCTCTCTCCAGGCAAGACTGAACAACAGTCTTCACTTCAATGCTTCCTATACACGGATTGAAGCCAAAGATAAAGTGACAAACCAATATCTTCTGCGTCGGCCGAAGCACAAACTCGCCGCAAGGGCAAACTGTGATTTCTCAAGAAAAGCGCACCTCACCCTTTCCCTGATCCATATGGGAAAAAGTGAAGATATGGATTGGAGCGGATGGATATCACGCAGAGTGGCCATGCCTTCTTATACTCTGCTGAATGCATCTTTCGCCTATGACATGTTACACAAGGTCCAGATCTTCCTCAAATCGGAAAATCTTCTCGATGAGGAATACGAGGCGGTCAAAGGATACGGCACAGCAGGCTTTTCTCTGTATGGAGGACTAAAGGTTATCTTCTAGATTGATTTTTTCTCCTGTTTATCTTATATTAATTCATCCGTGGGGCATGATTAAAGGTTATAAGAAATACTCTATTCTCGCTTCCCTCTTCCTGTTCCTTCTTGTCTCTTTATTTATTAACTTCTTTCATTGTGAAAAGACTCTCGCCCGAAACGATAACTGTCCAGCCTGCCAATTTCTGGACTCCTCCCTTACCACTAACCAGATCGATTTTTTCCACCTTCCCCCTCCTTCCATACTGGGCATCCTGAGATCTCTAGAATCATTTAATCATACTTACATCCTTTCCGCCAATCCGACCTCTCGTTCTCCTCCTCAAGCCTGAATCCTCCAGGTTTCCTCTGTCAATAAGGGCCCATTTCCTCTTTCTTGTACTGAACCAAGGAGGTGAAATGATTAAGAGCATATCAAAGATAATCTTTATGGTAATTTTAGCGATTCCTTGCCTTCTCTGGAGTCAGCCACCTGAGAACAATGTCTTGACTCTGGAGGAATGCATTTCAATTGCTCTCGAGCAAAACCCGCTCATTCTTTCCTCTTTTGGACAATATCAAGCCTCCCTGGCTCGGATTCATCAAGCCAAGGCTTTCCCTCAACCCTCTCTAGGCTACGACTCTGACCTGCAGCCCAAGTTTTTCAACTTTAAAGATTCCGGCGAATCCTACTTCGGCTTGAGCCAATCTATTGAATTCCCGGGCAAAAGATATCTGCGAGGAAAGATTGCTTCTCAAGAGGCAAACGAAATCTTAGCTGAGATCGACCTTCTTAAACTGGACATTATTTATCAGGTCAAACAAGCCTTTTACGGCCTTCTTCTCGCCCAGGAAAAATTAAAATACGCTGAGCAAGACTTAGAGCTCTCTCAAGATTACCTCCAAAAAGCAGAACTCAAATACGATGCAGGCGATGTGGCCAAAGTGGAAGTTCTCAGAGCCAGAGTGGAGGCAGCAAAAGCAGCCAATGCCTTGAGAGAGACTTCCAATGAAGTGAGGTTGTCAAGAGCCTATCTGAATTTCCTCTTGGCTCGGAAAAAATATGACCCCGTAGAAATCAAAGGTGAATTGAGACATCCTCCAATAGCTCTAAGGTTAGAGGAGTTAAAAGAAAGAGCTCTTGCCATCCGTCCCGAAATCAAAAGAGTCAATTATTCTTTGGAAAAAGAGTCGCTCAGAAAGAAACAGGCCTACCTGAGCTATCTACCTGACTTTGATCTGGGTGTTTCCAGGCACCGCATCGAAGGGGAACTCACGACGTGGGATGTAACTATCTCTTTCCCTATACCCCTCTTTTTCTGGCAACCCAAAAAAGGGGAAATCGCAGAGGCCCAGGCCAACATCGAATCGTTGTCGAGGGAAAAGGAGCATCTGAAGAATGCCATTATCTTGGAAGTCGAAGAATCATACATGAATGCTCTCACAACCCAGAATCAGATTCAGCTCTTCGAGGATGAAATACTGACCCAGGCAGAAGAAGTCTATAACATGTTTCTGTTCAGTTTTCAGGAAGGAGAGATCGGCGGCATCGAGTTAATTGACTCCCGAAGGACACTGATCGAGGCCAGAAAATCTTATGCCGATGCTCTCTTTAATTATGACGCAGCCCTGGCCGCCTTAGAAAAATCCATAGGCCAAAGGCTTTAAGGAGATAAAAATGATGAAGAAATATATCTCTCTATTCCTGATCTTTTCTCTCATTGGGATAGGAATAAGTTGCACAAAAGCTCCGAGAAATGAAGAAGGAAAAGCCATAACCCAGGATGAGGAAACAGCTGCTGATAAAGAGCCAGGAAGACATGGAGGGCATGAAAAAGGGAAGAAAAAGGCCCAGGCTGTGGGCAAAGGATATGCGCATAATGCGACTGGAAGAAGAGGACAAAGAGCATGGGGGCCTTCTGACGTGATTGATTTATCCGACGAAGAGGAAGAAATGGTGGAAATCGAAACGGTAAAGGCTTCCCTCAGGCCCTTAAAATCACAACTTACAGCCATGGGAAAAGTACTGGCCCACCCCTTAAGGAAGGCTATCGTCAGCTACGCTTTTCCGGCAAGAATCTCTGAAATCCATGTCAAGATAGGCGACTGGGTCAGGACAGGACAAGAACTCATCACTCTTCAGAGTGAAGAGGTGGGCACAGCTAAATCAGAATTCTATAAGGCTATGGCTGATCATGAGTTAGCCAAGATCAACTTTGAAAGAGAAAATAGGCTCTCTGACCGGGGAGTGGGAGCCAAAAAAGACCTTTTCTCAAGAGAAGCTGAACTTAAGGTGGCTGAAGCAAATCTGGACGCCGCAGAAAAAAAGCTCCATGTGTTGGGGTTTACCGAAGACCAGATCAAACTCATCTCTGAAACCCACCAGATCAATCCGATCATCACTCTTTTTGCACAAGTTAGTGGAAAGATTATCCAGAACAACGCCATCCTGGGTGCTATGGTGGACCAGGAAACAGAAATATTAACTATAATGGATCCTACTGTACTCTGTATCGATGCCGATATCTATGAAAAGGATATCGCCAGAATTAGGAACGGACAGGAAGTAGAAGCCTCTGTCCCAGCCTACCCGAGAGAGACATTCCGGGGAAAAATCAGCTACATCAGCGATGTTTTAAAAGAGGAAACACGGGCCATCACCGTCCGAACCGAGGTAGAAAACAAAGGCTTTAAACTCAAACCCGGGATGTTTGCCGACATAAAAATTTATCTCAATCATCAGGAAAAGGCAATTGTCCTCCCAGAAGAAGCAATTCTAGAAGATAAGGGAGAGAAAATAGTCTTCATTAAAAAAGAAAGCACATATCATCCCCAGGTCGTAGAGGTAGGAGTTATTGAAGAAGGCTATGCTGAAATTCTGAGCGGTGTTCAGGAGGGAGACGAGGTGGTTACCAAAGGGAATTATCAACTCAAGTCAAAGCTCTATGATGAAATTCTGAAGAAAGCTGGGGTCCATTGACGCCTAAAGAACTTAAAGACAATTCAACTTGGATTTTGATAATAACCCACAACATGGAGAATAAGTAATGATAGATAGAATCATAGATTTTTCTTTGAAACATAGACTGCTCACTATCTTCCTTGTCATCTTGGTGTCTATATGGGGTGGAATTTCTTATCTGAGAATGTCCAAGGATATCTATCCCGATCTCAATGC
>Ga0315551_10000352_pt1 | contig 36911 bp, 25 predicted proteins | sample SalMarSW160290MG_FD_203678 | JGI IMG/M metagenome (GOLD analysis project Ga0315551, IMG submission 203678) | Salt marsh sediment microbial communities from the Plum Island Ecosystem LTER, Massachusetts, United States - Salt Marsh Sediment SW1602-90 ...
AAACCGTTTTAGTGAGAGACTCCACAGTTTTTATTTTTTTTACTTTTAAGTTTTAAACCTATTTCTGTTGTCACGGAGGCTGATCTTTCTCAGCCTGGCGTGGCTCTGTCGGAGGCTTGAGTCAGCCATGCCGTGATACTACTGACCCCATAGGAGTTTTGAGTTGTTAGTTTTGGGTTCTTAACTTTAATAGCTCACACACAACTCAATACTCGACACTATTCAACCCCGTGCGACAGAGCTAATCCATGCGGCATAATATAGCTGAGAGCAGAGGATATAGCAACATTTATTTACTTTATTTTCGGCAGGTGAAGTTTTTTGGCTTATATCACCAGATGTGAATTTTGACTCAAAGGCTATTAATTACTTTGGTATCCTTAAATGGGCGTATGTGGTTCAGAAGGCCATTCAGCACCAACATCACTGACGAAGATATCACTTGACAGCGGCCATTGTCGCAGAGGCTGATGCGTCAGTTGAGTCTGATTCCGGCAGTTGTATTTGCGAATCAGATAAATCTGCGGGTGTAAGCTGATCTGTGGTCTTGCCGAGCTGTTTGCCGATGGCATCCACCCAGTTGAACATCGCTGCGACAATCTCCGGGTCGAGATCGTACCCGGCTGAATCAATTAAGATGTTCATTGCCTTGGAAACGGAACGCGAATCATGGTAGGCTCTGTTGGCGGTAAGTGCATCGAACGTGTCGGCAACAGCCAATATCCGTGCGCCCAAGGGTATTGAGCTTCTTGACAGGCCGTCCGGATAACCCCGGCCGTTCCATTTCTCGTGGTGATGACGGACCATAGCCATCTCTCGCTCCAGGAAGCTCATCTTACTCAAAATGCGAGCTGCAATCACAGGATGCTGTTCTACTAAAGTACGCTCATCGGGCGTTAACCTATCAGGCTTGGCAAGAACCGCGTCGGGTACGCCAATTTTGCCGATATCATGAATCATCGCGGCACGACGAATCACTTCTATCTGCCTGGGACCTATCTCCATCATCCGGGCTATCCCAACGGCATAACGCATAACGTTCTCAGAATGCTTCTCAGCAAAGACATCTTTAGCCTCGAGAGCCTGTACAAGAGCCCAGATGCTTTGCATGAACATCTTCTCTGCTTGTTCCGACATGCCTGCTATGCGCCGTTGCAGGTTCTTGATTTTCTCAATTTCAATATCGTTTGTGTCCAGTCGCTTCGCCATGTTTTTATTCCAGACCTTGGTGCAATCTCTGCCAGCGCTTTTAGCTTCATAAAGGGCAAGGTCCGCTCTTCGCATCACCTCACTCGAAGAGTCATCAGTATCCGGCAGGCTTTGGGCGATACCGCAACTAACTGTCATCGACAGACTTTTATCGAGTTTGATATCGTGCACCCTGGCCCGAAGTCTTTCTAGTAGCGTAAAGGCATCTTGCGCTTTGGTTTCAGGCAGTAGTATGACGAATTCATCGCCACCGTAGCGCGCCAGTATATCCGGAGTTCTCTTCTGGTTTTTCATGCACTCTGCGAGTTTCTTCAGAGCAATGTCGCCGTTGGCATGACCCAACGTATCGTTGATTGTCTTGAAGTTATCGAGATCGATGATCGCCACAGAGAATGGACGTTTATAACGCTTTGCGCGGGCGTACTCGGTTTCGAGCTTATTCTCAAGAAGTTTTCTTGAGCCTACTGAAGTAAGCGCGTCAGTCAGGGATGTTAACCTGGCTTCCTGGTAGAGCTTGGCGTTAGTCAGATGAGAATTCAGAATTTCTCTTGCGAGTTTGGCCTTGTAAGAAATCAGTTCTCTGTTTGCAGCGCTTGCCGGGGCCAGACCACACAGACACAAATATCCAGACAGGCTCTTACTTGTATTTAAGCAGGAGTCCTTTAAGCTATGCAATTTCAGTGGGAGAATAAGGCGAGGAGGCGCCGCCCCAAGCTCCTTACAACTGTATGGGATGTCGTCATAATAGAACTCGCCTTGTTTCAGTGAGCCGTCAATATCCTTTAGGCGTTTTAGCTGTCCTTTGGGACATAAGCATCTGTTGTAGCTTACGAGATACGGGTCGTCTTCTAGGGACTCGTCTTTGTGGAAACACAAGACACAGTTCTTGGCTTGAAAGAGCTTGGGCACCTCTGTTGTGACTATATTGGCAACTTCATTAAGGTCAATGCTCTTGAGGCAGTTAGAGAGCATCGCCACTTCTTCAGCCGCTGCACGGTCTTCCTGTAGCTGACGTCCCATAAGGTCACGAGCCGATAGTATTCCGACCACGACTCCGTCCTCGACGATTGGCAAGTGGCGAATTCTATTTGCGGTCATTATCTCTCGGGCTTTACCCGTTGGGGTGCCAGGAGAACACGAGACAATCTGCTTTGCCATGATTTCGGCAACGACAGTTTTATCAAGGTCGTTCGTCGAATAAGCTACCCTGTTGGCGATGTCCCGCTCTGTCACCAGACCCATAAGCGCACCCTGTTTGTCGAGTACAACAAGACACCCAACTTTGTTAGTGTGCATCCTGCCTGCAGCTTCCTGGATGGTGGCGTTCTGTGTGATGGTTATTATCTCTGCGGGACGACCAATAATTTCGCCCATTTCAAGTCCTTTAGACTATTTTTATCCGCCGGAGGCGGACAAGTGCACTTTTTTTCTTACATTCTCAATTGTGTTCGTTCGCTCTCAAGTTAAATGTATCGACTTTAGTCATACAGCACTTTAGTTCGTAGCACGGCAACACCTAAAGTCGTTTTTTAAGTTGGCTACCCTTTGAATCATACGGTTTCACAATCGACTGTGCACAAGCATCCTTGAAATGCCATTAGTGATACTCAGACAGCGTGTTCTGGAAAAAAATAGCTCAGCCTCATTTAGATTTGGACTGCGCCGGGTATTAGCCGATAATTGTTCTAGAGCACATCGCTGATAATGATTCTTATAGTTGGGAGGCTTACTATTGCAGACGGGCAAACTCAACTTATCAGTATTTTAATTTGCGAAAGGCTGTGTGGGGAATGTAAACAATAGTTTTGGCATCGCCACTTATGGCGGCGCATATCCTAAAGTTAATAATTGTATCTTGTGGAGTAATGCCCTGGGTGATCTATTTCAATGTGAGGCTCGCCACGGAGGGCAGACCTGATTCAGAACAGGGATTGTGACGGCCGTGTGGTGTCGGTAGTGTGGTTATAACAGTAGGTCCACGCCAGTCCGATGTAAATACCAAAAGCTTTCAGTATCCCAAAAAGAGCTGGAGGTTCTAAATCCCCCTCGATAAACCATTTTCTCTGCCTTCATTGAGAAGCTATGCGCAAAGACTGTAACCGATTTCAAATTGATGCCTTACGGGCAAAGCCCTTTGAAAAATGGGTCATCGCGAGCATCACATCTTTTTGCATTGACATAGCTAATTGACGCTGATATAATACATTTTACTGAGGTGTTGTGTTGTGCCGCCCAACCTCACAGAACGGCTGGTTACCGACACAAAAGGCACTGTCTGACTTTTAGGGCCTTTTCGTCGGATTACAAAATAAGGAAAAGTGATGAAAAGACCAAAGAAAATGAGATTCGCAAGATCGAGAAAGAGAATATCTGTATCTTCTATTTTTGTCCTTGTTATGGTTGTGTTTATGCTAGCTGTTTTACTCTGCGGCTGCACATCCTACGAACAGCCGGGTGAAACTGCCGCTGAAGGCCAGATAAGGCACAAACGTGTCTTACGCATAAACCAACAGGAGATGATGGAAGACATAAACAGGTTCTTTCTCCTTGATAAACCCAGCAGCCTCACTGATAAAAGGATTCCCTGACCCAGTGATACGAGCTGTTCACCTAATGGCACCAAGAAAGGATTTGACTGGTGGAAACGCTCGTTGACTATCTCAACCGTGTAGCGAGCAACAATCCGTGGTGGGTAATCATCATAGAGCTGTTTCTTCTGGGCTTGGTAGTCTATTGGGTGGTGGATTTCCTCGAAGGCACTCGTGGGGAGAGGTTGTTCCGCGGAGTAATCTTCATTCTTGTCGCCGGCGTTTTGATCTTGAATCTGGTTGGTGAAAGGCTCGGATTTCTTCGACTCCAGTATCTCTACAAAGGTTTCTTGATTGCCGTATTGATCATTGCGGTGGCTGCTTTTCAACCGGAGATTCGAAGAGTCCTCATACAAATAGGTCAACCCCGTCTTTTGTCGGGTTCCTCTCAATTGCTTTCCCGAACCAGAGAAGAGATAATCACCGCGGTTACAGAGCTTTCTGCGTCGCGAACAGGAGCTATTATCGTCATAGAAAGACAGGTCGCGTTGGGCGAGTTCATAGAGACCGGAGTTCGAATTGATGCCAAGGTCACTGCTGAATTGCTCAAAACCATTTTCTACCCAGGCACGTCCCTTCACGACATGGCGGTTATAATCCGTGGTGATCGTATTGTTGCCGCCCGAGTTCAGTTGCCGCTGGCTGAGGCTGGTGTTTTAAAGCGAGACAAGGACCGCCCCGCCACTTTTATTACAGGCGACAGCTCAGGCCTGGGCTCACGCCATCGAGCAGCGATGGGTATAAGCTCCGGATCAGACGCCACCTGTGTTGTAGTTAGTGAAGAGACCGGTTCTATTTCCATCGCTCAATCAGGCAAACTGACGGTCAACGTTACGGAATCTCAGCTTCGCTCTCATCTTATCAGTATACTTTCAGAGGGCATAGTTCCACCTTTTTCAGGAGTTCTCGACTGGCTGCGAAAACGCCATGCGTAAATACACAAAATCAGCGGTGTTATTGATCGTTTATCTGTACTCGGTTTAGGGCGTCGTTTTCTGGATAGCCGTGGACACCGACTTAGACTTGAACCGCCCAATGCCGAATTCGGATAGGTATCTATGGCAAAAAAGTTAAAATACGGCAAAATCACAATAGTCTTGTTTTTAACAGTCCTTATCTGGGTCTGGGCGGACCTTGCACAAGACGCCAAACTACCCATCGCAAATATCAAAATAAATATCTCGAAGTCTACAGACCCAAGCCTCTGGGCCAGCTTCAACGGCAGACCAACAGCCTCTGTAGACACAGTCATGCTTAAAGGTCCCGCCTCGGTAATTGCCAATGTAGACCGAATGCGCAGCAAAGGCTCGTTGGATCTTTCCGCTTTTCTCGATCCGGAACAGGAAGGAATGACCGAACCCGGTGATCATCCTCTAAATGTGCTGAATTTCCTCAGGCATAGTAAGCGCATCGTGGACCTTGGACTGACTGTCGAATCCTGCGAGCCCAAAAACCTTGTTGTTCAGGTAATCAAGCTAATTGAAAAACCGCTCACTGTCGAGTGTGTGGATGAAAGTGGCGTTCCGCTCAAGGCTGAGAGCATCGAGCCGTCCAAGGTTAATGCATTTGTCCCCCCTAACCATACACTCACCGCGAAGATACGGTTAACTCCTGGTGACATTGATAGAGCACGCGCATCTCCGATTGGAAAAAAGCCTTATGTCGAACTGGGGCCGGGCGAAATCAGAGAAATCCTTACAGCAGTGAAAATCAAGATGCCACCGGCTGAAAATGTGCTCAGGCAATACACTATAACTACCGCAACACTTGGGTTTTGCTTAAGTGAAAACCTCCAGGGAAAATACGATGTTGAACTACGTAATCCCGCCGATATGGCAACGGTGCTTATTAAGGCTACCCCAGCCGCTAAACAGGCCTATGAGCGGCGACCTTTCCAGATGATACTGTATGTTCTCGATGATGACAGAAAAACCGCTGATGAACAAAGGAGGGCGGTTATCTATAATTTTCCGGAAGATGCTGTCCGAAGAGACGAGATACTGTTGGATCAGCAGCCAGCCCAGGCTCGATTTCGATTGATACCTATCTCAGCAGAGACTGCGGCGGACTGAATAAGGCCAAGACCTAACTATTCTGTACGCTTCGATGTCACGAAAGCGATAAATGCTTCAACCGTCATCCACAAGGCTAATATAAATATGCCCGCTCCGATCCCGACAAGCAACCAATTCTTGTCCCTGAAGAAAATAATTTCGTTTTTAACCATAGCCCAGTTTGTAACCACCAGCATTATCAAGCATGGAATAGCCGTAACCAAAAACTTCGATCCTCCCTTATACTTCAGATACATCGTCACCACCAACAGCGCCAAAGCTGCCAGTAGTTGATTCGACGATCCAAACAAAGGCCAGAGTTTCATCGCTCCTTTGCCGTCTGCCCCTGTGGCAAAAGCTAATCCCGCTGCGGTAAGTACAGCAAAAGTCGTTGCCGTCCATCTGTTGGTAAGAGATGGTATTCGCAGGTCAGCCGCCAGTTCGCTAACGACGTATCGCTGAATACGCACTGATGTATCCAGTGTCGTGCCGGCAAACGAGGCAATAAATACGCCCATCAAAGTCATACCGATTTCTTTCGGCAGCCCTATCGAACTCATCATATTGGCTGCGCCTACAACAACAGGAGCTATTTTATCCGCCAGTCCTTTCGCTCCCATCCAAGAGCTGTACTGATGCTGCCAGGCTGCTGCGCCTTTAAGTACCGTGCCGTCACCCAGCTTCAGGGCCATTCCGATACCGGCCCCGACGCAGATGATAACCAGCACCGCCAGAAAGCTCTCGAGTACCATCGAACCGTAGCCGATAAATTGACAATCCGGTTCTTTCGAGATTTGTTTCGGGCTTGTGCCGGAGGCTACAAGCGAATGAAAGCCGCTGATGGCGCCACATGCGATAATAACAAACATAAAGGGCCAAATCGGCGGAGTGTTCGCCGGAAGCATGTTGTTGAAAGCAGGTGCCACCATAGGCAGATCACCCGCCAACGAAGCTGCTATCGTGCCAGATGCCAACAATGCCATGGCAACAAAGAGCTGCCACGCATTAATATAGTCTCTGGGCTGTAGAAGTGTTGTTACCGGCAGCGTCGATGCAACCCAGGTGTAAGCCAACAGTATGATAACCCATAAACCCGTTGCAGGAATTGCATAGCTGGCAGGCATCAAAAACAATCCAGGCCTGAGAAGTTCAATATACGCGCCCAGCCAAATAGTAAGGTACATTGCGACAATAGCAGCGATAGTGGCTGTGGAAACCTTTGACCTTTTTTTGTAGACCGCCCAGCCCAGCATTATCGCAATCGGAATTTGCACCCAGACCGGAAGAACCGATGCCGGATACAGCGTGAATACCGCTGCAATTACGACACCAAATATTGCGATGACAATCAGCAGACTCAAGAACACAACCGCAAAGAAGATGAAGCGCACACGCCTGTTAATGTATCTCGCGGCCACTTCCGATATGCTCTTTCCTTCATTGCGCATCGAGACCACGAGTGCGCCAAAGTCATGCACCGCGCCCATGAAAATTGAGCCCAGAAATACCCAGAGGATAGCTGGCAGCCAGCCCCAGATAATCCCTATCGCCGGCCCGACTATCGGCCCAGTGCCGGCAATTGAGGTAAAATGATGTCCAAAAATTATGCCCTTGCGAGCCGGTACGTAATCTATGCCATCCTTTAGCTCAACAGATGGTACATGAGCATTTCTGTCAAGTTTAAATATTCTTCTGGCAAGAAATCGCCCGTAAGTATGATAGGCTATTACGTATCCACAGCCACAAATCAGCATCAGCAATAATGTGTCCATCGTTTAAGTCCCGTACTGTCAATGGTGCATTGTGTTGTGATTCTCTTATACGTTTGGCTTTAGTACAACAGAATTATCTGCCACGTGCGTTATGTTATTTTCTATGTGAGCGGGCCAACAGCCTTATTGGCACTTCAGCTATTGGCAACATAGATTGTAATCGCCCCACGATGAATCTGCGGTAGTTCTCGTCGAACAACTTCGGGTTGTTTACAAACATAAGTATCGTAATCGGATTTACTGCAATCTGCGTGGTGTAGTAAATCTTCGGCCATATTGCACCACGTCTTCTTGCCCCTGTGTGCTCAGCTTGTATAGCCTCGAAGGCCTTATTCAGTTTTCCAGTCGGTATTTGTGTTGTCGTTTGCTTAAAGAGCTCGGTTGCAAGGTCCAAAACGCTTCGAACATTCTTGGCTTTTGTCGCAGTGGTAAAGGCTATTGGAGCATACATCAATCCCGGCAACTGACTCGTTAAATACTGCTCATAGTCACCGGTAACTGCCACATCCTTGGCCAGGTCCCATTTGTTTATTACTATTATGCAACTTTTATGTTCCTGGGCAATAAATGCCGCTATTTTTTTGTCAACTCTGGAGACCGGCTCAGTAGCATCGATCAGAAAAAGAACCACATCTGCTCGCTGAATCGATCGTGTTGCGCGAACGTAGCCGTAGAACTCGATGCTGTCGGCCATTTTACTTTTTTTTCTGATCCCTGCGGTGTCAATAACAACGATCGTCTTTCCGTCCTTTTCAAACCGCACATCCACGGCGTCTCTGGTCGTCCCGGGCGTCTCGCTGACGATGACCCTTTCCGAGCCGACCATGGCATTTACAAGAGTGCTCTTGCCCACGTTTCGCTTGCCAACTACTGCCAGCTTCATCACTGGCTCAGCAGGCTTGCCCATTTGAATATGCGATAGGCGCTCGAAGACTCTATCAAGCAGAACGTTCTTATTAATATTATTCTTCGCGGAAATACAGAGGAACTCGCCTAATCCTAATTGTGAGAATTCAGCCGCCCCAGTAAATTGTTTAGAACTGTCAGCCTTATTTGCAACGCCGATTACATCGAGGTTATGTTTGTGCAACAGCCTCGCTATCTGGCCATCGAGCGGCACTAATCCATCCCGGATATCGACCATGAACACGATGAGATTTGCCGATTCAATTGCTTGAAGTATCTGTTGTTCGATATGGCTCTCGAGCTGGTCCGAGTCGACTATTCCGTACCCTCCGGTATCGACAAGCTCGAAATATCGGTCATCTCTTTCAAGGATTGTGCTTACACGGTCTCTTGTGACACCAGCGGTCGGCTCAACGATGCTTATCATCTCACCCGCAAGTGCATTTAAGAGACTGCTCTTGCCCACATTCGGCCGACCAATTATCGCAACTACTGGCAGCGCCATAGCTTTTCCAACCCAAGCAGCACTTTTAGCCCCCAAATTTATTTGGGGGTTTCGTCCCACAACACGATATGCGACATACGCAATACGATATACGAAGATCGAATTATATCACCGTCCCCGAACGATTTGAAGTGCCGAAACCGAAGGTCTCGTTTAGCCGCCGCCACGGCGACGCAATACCCTATCCTTCTTATGAAGCAGATTTCGAAGAGAATATCATCAAAATAACCCCCTGCACCGCAGGGGGCTAACATTTTTATTCTTCGTGTCGCTGAACGTATTTGATTTTCATTTCTAATTCATGCTGATGATAACAATATCTTTTATCAAAACCTTTTGTCCATACTTTGTTTCCGAATCCATATTTTCTTAATACTCCTGTCGCTGCCTTTTTGAATCGTCCTACGGAATACCCGCATCTCTTGCCTATACTTTCAACAACAATATGTACATGATTACTGCATACTACTATCGCATACACTTTATGACCGATTTCCTCCGCTTCTTTGAGAATTGCGTTTTTGACCGTTTTGCGAAGACTTTTAGGAATCTTTATTTTATCGTGCTTGAGTAATTCTTTGTTGGATTTTTCTAATTCAGCATTTGCTTCTAAGATAGTTCCATTTTTAACATAACCTTTTTTATTCCCTTGTAACCATGTCCCGTAAGTAGTCCAGGTCGCCATAAAACCGATCATTCTCGCCATATCAATAAATATATCTGTTAGCCCCTTACACTGCAAGGGGTTCTTAATGTTTTGCACCGCAAGGGGTTTTTAATATTGTATATTATAAGGGGTTTTATTTTTTGTTGTCCGCCCTACCTTCGCGAGCAGCACGATTTAGCCGGTCCTAAGCATAGCCGGAGGGACGCGATGCGTGGAAATCACAAAATAATCAATCATCGATATACGAAGATTCAATTTTACCAGAATCTAAAAACGATTTGAAGTGCGCTTATGTGTCCTGAAAGATTAGATTTGTCTAACCAGCGATCGACGTGTACCTACCAGTTTAACCAGAGTGTTTCTTGCTTACGTGCTTTTTTCCGCCCACCAGCTGAATGATTTGCTATGTCGAATTCGATACGACGCCAAGAGTTGAACATGTCTTCATACATTGGTGACGAGTAACCGCTAATTACTATTCTGCTCTTACATTTGTTTAGTACCTGTCCAAGTTCGTAATGTTCTTCTGCCGTCATCTCTATTCCATAAACATCCCGACTGTGAATGGCACGCGTCTCATGCAAATAGGGCGGGTCACAGTATATAAGAGCGTCTGAATCATCGAATCGCCGTATTGCATCGACTGCAGGTTGGTATAATATTTGAACGCGACGAAGCCTCTCGATTACTTGAGGCAGTTGCTCTATCGAAGTCCACCATGCGTTAACATCCCCGGCCATACCACCTCGAGCCCTCTTTGTGGTGTAGCTCCAACTCTTTCCTCTACCTCCAAAAGACTGTCTCCACCTTATAAAATCACATATAGCCTTGTCAAGGTCAGATGCGTTTGGCAGATAACATGCAGCTTCCTCAAACTCATACTGGCTGTAAGGTATAAATCGAACCCTCTCGACAAATTCACGGCCTTGCGTCTGCAAAACTCGAAATAGCCGGGTTATCCTTAAGTCAAGGTCGTTATAAGCCTCTACTTCAACTGGTTGCTTATTCAATAATACAGAACCTGCTCCGCCAAAAGGCTCCAAATAAATCCGATGATGCGGAAATAAAGAGATAATGCGCTGCGCCAAGTAATATTTCCCCCCATGCCACTTTACAGGTGGTCGAAGTACCATTCCTTATCACCTTATGATAGAAAGCAACCAACCATCCTTTTTCCTCTAGAGATTAGGCAACTCTTCTTACAAAGTTTAGTATGGGTTTCCATTGCTTGACAAGCAGGAGTTCTATTGCCTGTCTCAGACTTCTGGTTACATCTGGCAACGACGCAATTCCAATCTGAAGAGGATTCTTTTTCACATTCCACAACCAATCAGGCAAACCATGGGAATCACTGACCTCCATGTGCCGTTCTAACCGATGCCGAAGATTGTCTGTTTGACTCAGGAATACGCGTTCTTTATCTGTTGAAAACAAATAAAGGCCCCCAGTGTCAGGAACTTCTCTCAAACGAAATGAGGCAACCCTCCCAAGTCTTTCCAAGGCCGGCTCCTCAATTCTCTGTGCCCTGCTACTCCGCCGACCTGCCTTTCTTAACCCCAAAGCCACCCACCGGTACTCTAAAGGAGAGAAACCCGGAGCTAATCGCTCCGCATATTTGTCGAATTCTTCTGCCAATTCGGGATCACAGATTATTTTATCGAGGGATGCATTTTGGGTTCTCTCTAGGAACCTTATGGCAAGCTCGCTGGCATACTCAAACTCATCAGTTCCGCGCACCGTGTAGCTCTTTGTCTTAGGTAGATGGGATAGCTTTTTAGCCTTTCTTGCATTCATAAGCTCCCAGTTAAGAGCATAATCCGTACCTGAAAGTCCCAATTCCCGACAACGTCTCAAAAACTTTCGATTAAGTTGCGGATCCGCGATAACTCGATCTACAGAGTATCCATCCCTTACTTCACCAAAGGCTTGAATTAGGCTAGCTAATCTTCCTCCGGCTAGATTATCCAACTGGACAGCCAACTTTGTCACAACAAGCTGATTCAGACTTGTGCCTTCTGTTTCTGCTTCTGTCTCAAGCGCAGCATGAAGGGAACGAGGTAATCTAACCACGAACCTGCCACTCTTAGTCACACTTGCCCCATGCACCAAGCCAGTTTCATTCATCTTATTGCGAAGGAGTTCTCGTATGCGCTTATACTCTTCTGTTTTTCGAAAACTTTCTCTCTCCTGTTGGGTGGGAAAGTTGTGGATTATCTCGCCATCAAAGGGGTCAAAAAGCGCGTTAGAAAGATCTGCCCAAGTGTTGGTTTTTTTCGCAAGCTCCTTAGCCTTTTTTAGTATATAACTTGTTTTATTCATAAAAATCCTCTGAATATTTATTCAGGGCCAATGAATTTTCCGCTCCATTCCATTACCTCGCACAATATAGCCTCCTGCTTCAATAATAGGACGAATCTCTTAATCAGTTGTTCCAGTAAGGGTGTTTTATCCTCATCCATTATGATCCAGATCTTATAACAACAGTCTGTCACCTTTGTTCCATCCTCCATTTTCCAGGTTCCTTGAGTAATCCCGTCGATTGTATAACCGCCAAAGCTTACATAAAGATCATCAAAAACTTAGTCAATAACATCTGCTGGTATTTCCTTGCCATCATTGTAAGACGTCGGGATCAAAAATAAGCACTTCTTCCTTCTATTATAATAGTACTATATATAGTATCGCCAGTCAAGCCCTTTTCCTTAAAAAATAGGTAGAACCTCCGAGGCCAAATCTTCTCCCACGGTCCATCGTTTCACTCAGGTGGGTATCAAAACGCAGTCAAAAAGGGCCAATTTCCTGTAATTTTTGCTCAAAAAGCACTCAGATTTGTCCACTTTCGTTCACTTTTTACGAGGTTTTTGCAGCTTTTTTCTTGCCTATATTACCTAAGCCACACAGCCTAACGTCCTAAACCCCATTTTTAGGCCAAAAACCAGCCTGCCTGCTCCAAATCTCAACCTGACCGATTCCCTATAGCTTTGGTATGAATTCAAAGTGGAAAGTTAAAGGTGGTAAGAATCCAGGAATCCAGCAGCAAATTGAGGATGAAGTAAGCGTTAGATAAGTCCGGCGGAATTGTCTGGTATCCAGCAGTCACTATCGTCGGGCAGTTCTATGTGGAGCCAGCCAGGTCGGCGTTCGAGCAGGTCGAACTCTGTACCAGCATGTAAAGGCTCTTTGAAGCTTGTAGGATAATTTTGCCCATCACCCTGGCGAGCAACAACCTGATCAGCGGTTATTACGCCGCAGACTGTGCCGGCGAGATGTCTGGCTTCGACGACAACCGAAGTCACCAGAGCAAGCCAGAGAACGGCAGCGATGACCGCTGTTACTATTGCTGGAGTGTTTCGGCCTAACCATATTGTCACTGTCAATACGACGCAGATAACCGCAAAAAAAATACAAGCGAGCACGAATTTCGTTTTAAGCGGGAAGTCGTAATGCCAGAAGAAAAGAGTTTGCAGGACGCGTTTTTCAGTTTTTAGTGTAAATTTGTCGATTGTTTTGCTGCGTGCAAAGGCCAAATTTTTCTTGATGTTGGCGTCAGAGCCATCGAGCATTTCGGCGCGGCGATAATTCAGGATTGCGTGGCCAATATCTTCTTTCAAAAAGTAAGCGTTGGCAAGATTATAATAAAGCTTGGCGTTTTTTATTTGACCGTCGGTTATAATCTTTTCGTAAAGCAGGATGGCCTTTTCGTATAACTTTTTAGCCTGGTCGGGATCGTCGGTGAGTGAATTGGCCTGTCTGAATGTTTCGTTTGCCTGATTGAAGAACGAATATATTTGTTCTTTGGGCAGGCTGGCCTGTGTAGTAACTGGCAGCCCAGATAGAAGGGTACAAAAAAGTATGATCCTGGCTGCTGTGTAAGTCATCTTCTGGACTTCTTTTCAATCAGACGGATAAGTTTGATTACTTCATTGATTGTCTCTGCATTGATATTTGCTGTCATAGGTGCATAACGAGCGGCTTCGCAGTTAGCTATTACATCAGAGTATTTTTTGGCTGCCTGTGCATCGTCTATAAGTGTGGTGATAATGTCGCGACAGTCATCGGCTGTAAGTGCTCCGGCGCTTTTGCCGAAGCGCTCGCCGATGTACCCTCTCATCGCCGAGGCGAGGAGTTCGTGTTGCCGGTCCGGCTCAGTTGATGCGATATTTTTGAGCTGTCGGACGGCATTTTTAGATGCCTGTCGTTTTCGTCTGGCTGCTTGTTTCTCTGGGCTTGTGTGAGTTAAGAGTTTAATAAGTGCACTTAGAACAAATCCAGCCAAGGGTACGGACCATATAGTAGCGTAGCCCGCGTTGGTAAGAGCGGCCAGCGGCGAGAAAGTCTGGTTCGTCAAGACTTCGGCGCCTTCGTAGTTTGCGGAAAGCCCCTTTTTTATCGCTTCAACTTCTTTGTTAATAGGCACAGAGTCCATTCCCTGCATATCTGCGTTTGTCAGCACTTTTGTCGGTGCAACTTCAAGTTTAATGGGGTCGGTTTTAGCCACGAGATACTCACCCTTATCGGGATCGAATAATGCCAGCGGAATGGGGGGTATCTCTGTGACACTGTCGCTATTAGCGCGTATTGTTTGTGTGAAGATTTTATAGCCATTCTCAATGACCGGAGATGCTTTTTGAGAAGGGATTTTGAAATTGGTTGCCATTTCATGAATTTCTTCGAGTTCGGGCCACCGCACAGGCTTTAAAAAATTACCGCCGATTTTTATGGTCAGTGTAATGGGGTCGCCGACGTTTACTTTTATTGGTGTAGCTGATGCTGAGATTGTATAGCGTCCAACAAGGCCATAATACTGAGAAGGTTTATCCTGCTCAGGCAGTGACAGTACCGTTAGCGTTGAAGACTCAGAGCTTACCATGAATCTTTTATACTGTTTTCGTGAACCGAAAAAGCCGAAGTCATCAAAGAACGAATCGCGTGAACGCGCCAAGCCGACAGCAACATCAGCAGAGACAGAAGCTGCTGCGATATCTATCTGTCCTGGATACTTGGGAATCAGGACTTTGCTGAAAGAAAGTAAGATAGCTTCCCTGCCTTTATGAACTATGCGATGTTGGCTAATGAAGGCGGTGACCCCTGAGTGGAGGCGATATTGTTTGGCCTGGGGTGGTTGGCTGTCGGGATCCTCGATGTAGAAGTCGTCACTGCTAAATACAGGGATGTTGAATTGGAAATCGCCGATGTCGGCGGAGAGATAGAAGTCCACCGTCATTATTATTGGCTGACCGAGGTAGCATCTCTGCTCTGAGAGATTGACTTCAAGGTCTAACTGGTCGGTAGTTCCAGGCCTGAGTATATTTACAGTTACAGGATTAGTAAGATATTCTTTGCCGTCAATTGTGACTGTTACAGGTGGCAATTGTATAGGGCCTGGCTTATCTGCGGTTAGTGAATAGCTCATTACATATCGTTTAGTAACGTTTCTTGTTGTGCGGCCATTGATGATGCTGATAGAGGTTTTTGAGACATCTCTGTTGCCGGCACTTTGTGGATGGTATTTAGAAAGTGGAGTAAGGTCTACATCACCAGCTTTATTTTCGCCATCAATGATAATCATGTAAGCGAAGCCTTCGCCTACGTAGATATCCTGCGATGTATCAACCTGAGCAAATACCCGCACATCAGCGGCGGCGCTACCCGACAATACACATGTGGCAGCACAAATCAATAGAGCCCAAGTTACATATATCTTCATACTACCAATCCTTATCTACCCTTTGATAACGAGCCCTCTGAAGAATCTGTCTTTGCTTTATCTGTTGTTGCTCCTTGTCGAGTATTTCATCGGCAGTTGTGTCCGGCATGGCATATTTTTGCTCCTCCTGGCGCTGCTGCTCAGCGGTCTGTTGCTTTTGCTGCTCAGATTTTGCCTCTTTTTGTTCCGGCTGATTTGGTTCATTTTGTTGCTCAGATTGTTGTGGCTGGTTTGGGTCCTGCCCAGGGCCTTGCTGAGGTTGCTGTTGTTGCGATTGTCCGGATTGCTGATCCTGCTGATTCTGTTGTTGCTGTTCTTTTTGCTTATTGAGCTGGTCTATAATGTCTTTGATGACAAGACGGGCGACTTCTATATTTCTTGCGGCTTTTTCATTCTCAGGATTCATATCCAAAACCTGCCGCCAATAGCTAATGCCGGTCTGGAGTTCGTCGAGGGCCTTTTGGGGATCGGAGTCTTTTTGTTTTGTGCCTTTTTGGAAATGGCAATTTCCAAGGTTGTATTTGGCTTTCTCGACAAGGCTCATATCTTTACTTTCTGCTGCGACCTCCTTGTATAAATTGATTGCGCCGGCAAGGTCGTCGAGTCGATAGTAACTATTTGCTTTATTGAACTTCGGCTGTAGTGCCTGCGGACTTTCAATAAGGACCTGATCATATTTATTTATTGCCCGGCCGAAATCGCCGTTTGCGTATAGTTTGTTTGCTTCTTGCACTAGGGCCTGTGCAGACTCACCACGAGCAATGTTTACCGATATAAAAGTGAAAAATATGGTTATTATTATTCTATACAGTTTTTTTGCGTTCACTTGTCAGAGCCTCACAGATAAGTAGTACTAAGCCACAAGCCAAGAAAATTTGAAACTTCTCATCGTATTTCATCATTGTTACCGACTGAAGCTCGCGCTTTTGAGCAGATGCAATGAGGTCTTCATAAATTTGGCCCAGGTCAAGTGTTGTGCCCGGATTGACGGATAGATACTTTCCGCCTTCGGTGGCATAAACGACCTTTCGCAAGGTGTCACTGTCGAGCTTCGACCAGACTTCCTGGCCATTGTATTTTAAGAATGTTTTTTCACTATTTGGACCCGTAATTGGAATTCGTGAGCCGGTAGTATCGTCACCGAGACCAATAGCTATTATTCTGACGCCCTGCTGTGCAGCTTTTTCGGCGGCCTGGATGGGAAAGCTATCATGGTCTTCGCCGTCGGTGATTAGTATTACATCCTTGTATTCACGGCTCTGTTTGTCGAAAACATCCTCGGCTGCCTTTCGGATGGCGTCGCCTATCATTGTGCCGCCCCGGCTGGTGCTTTCGGTAGATATATCAGCTAAGATCATTCTCACAAAGGCGTAATCCTGGGTCAGCGGACACTTGACGACGGCATTGCCGGCGAATGTTACGATTGCGATTCTGTCACCCTGGAGCTTTTCCAGCAGGTCCATGATTGCGAGCTTGGAACGCTGAAGTCTGTTGGGCTTTATGTCCTCAGCCAGCATTGATCGCGAGGTGTCGAGCAATATAACAACGTCTCGGCCTTTGCGTTTTATCTGTTGAGGCTGGGGATTCCACTTCGGCTCGGTAAGCGCTATAACTATGCATATAAAGGCGATAATGAGAAACGCTGCTTTGGATACCTGCCTTTTCAGGTTTACAGTGTTGTTGATGTTCTTAAGCATTTCATTGCTTGCCAAGACCCTTAAGGTTTTGGCCTTTCGCCAAAAACACCATACGTAAACCGGCAACAGAACTACCGGCACGCTAAACAATAACCATAATGCTTTGTAATTACCAAAATTCATGGCAACTTTGCTTATTACTCAGACTGACCTAATTTTAATATTCCGCCGCAATTCTACGGGTTTCAACCCGTAGATGAAGTTATCCGCCAAAGGCGGACAGGCAAAGCCTGTTGCGGCAAATGCCACGGGTTTTAACCCGTGGAAATTTACTTGAAAACCAACATAAATAGCTATTTGACAACAATATATCGCACTTTGTCATTCCCGTGAAAACGGGAATCCAATTTTCTAAAAACTTTAATGGATTCCCGCCTGCGCGGGAATGACACAAAGAATCTGTCAGTTTGAGTTATTAGTTACTCACGGTATTTTGCGAAAGACTGTACAACTGGCAACTATTTCAAAAGCCAACAAGATCAGTGCCAGCAAGGTCCACGGGCCGAACAGTTCAGCATACTGGGTATATTGAATAGATTTAACTTCGCTTTTTTCGAGCTCATCGATTTTTTTGACGACGCTGCGGAGGGCCTCAGCATCATCGGCACGGCTGTAAAAACCGCCTGTCTCGTCAGCGATGGCTTTTAGTAGTGTCTCATCGAGGTCCTGATGGGTCGGCATCTTGAAGGTTCCGAGAGGCGTTCGGACAGTAGTAAATGCCTGGCCTGAGCCGATGCCGATCGTGTAAATTTTTATGTCCCATTCCTTTGCCAGGCGTGCGGCTTCGAGCGGGTCATATTCGCCGGCATTATTACGGCCATCGGTCAATAAGATGATGGCTTTACTTTTAATCTTAAAGCTGGCTTCTTTAGCACCGGGGGCATCTGCGAGAGCTAAGCCGAGTTCGGCGTTTCTACGCTGAATCTCTTCCTCAGCTTTTTTTAAACGGGCGCCTGCAAGCGCGATGGCATCGCCTATTGCGGTGCCGTCTTCGCTACGCAGGGCAACAATCTCAGTTGTTTTCAGGAACTCCAGCAGCACATTATGACCGAGCACTAAGGGACATGTAGTATCTGCGTAGCGGGCGAAGGTAATCAGGCCTACAAGGTCGCTGCTTCGGCCGGACAGGTCTTTCTTGTCACCTTCGATAAAATCAGCAAGAACTTTCTTGACGACTTCAAGGCGATTGAGCTTTTGGCCGTAATAGTCCATCTCTGTTCGCATGCTGCCTGAGCGGTCAACAACGGATTCTATAGCGACGCCTTCGGTGGAGATTTCAGAAAGAACCGTACCTTTTCTCGGGCGAGCAAGGGCTATTATCAATAAGGTCAGACAAATCATTCTTGCTGCGAAAAGCACTGGTCTTAGTCTGAGACGCCACGAGATGGGACAGTTACGCATGTTCAGCAGGCTCGGAAATCGAATTGCTGCTGAACGCTTTTTGCGCAGAAGTATATATGCCAGAATTGGCAATATAAGAAGCAATAACAATGCCCATGGCGAATGTAACTGCATTTATGCGGCTCCTGCTTCGACGGTTTCTTCGGTTTTCACTCGGTCTGTTATATCGATATTACTCTGGTCCGACCTTGTCTTCTCAATGAAGATTTTGACAAGGTCAAATGTTCGCTGAATTTGGTCTTTTGTCGGGTCGTATTTTGCGAATTTCACCAGGTCACAGTGCGTCAGGAATTCTTCCAAGGTTTGCTTTTCAGTTGGTGCAAGTACATCTGTAGCTCGCAGCTCAGCGAGAAACTCCTCGGTGGTTCGTTCCGGGGCACGAAGCAGAAAACGATCTTCGATATAATGCCGGAGTATGTCGCTTATACGCTCGTAGAATTTCTTTATTTTGCCTTTTGCAATGAGGTCATCTTTGACCAGGGCTTGCAGACGAGCGTAGGCAAGCTCGTGAGCCGGTTTAAAGATTCTGATAAGTTTCTTCGCACGCTTGCTGCGGAAGAATAACCAGATGGCAATTGCGCCAGTTGCAGCGACAGGTATTAAAAGCCAGAGCCACCAGTAAGAAGCCTCAGCCGGCATCTCAATAACATCTTCAATATCGGCTATAGTAAGCTCAGCTCGTTGATCTCCCAGAAGGGAAGTAACCTCGACAGAGATAGGCTCTGTCGAAAGCTGGTGCTGCTGGTTAGGGTCATTGACGTCATAAAATTCAAAAGTAAAAGGCGGTATTTCATAATTGCCCGACAGAAAAGGTTCGAGGCGATACTCGTAGGTGGTGACAACCTTATTATCCTGGGCAAGCTTAGTTCCAAGGTTGTCCCAATCGACGATGCCAAAGTTTTCGAGAACCTGGTCAATTCGGGGCATTTCGACTTCGTAGCCGGGTTCCGTCTCAGCTTCAAGCTGTAGCAGAAGCGTCTCTGCGATGGTTAGGTTACTTTTATCCAAACGCTGATGTACCGTTAGAGGACCTCGCTCGTAGGCTTTATCGATTTCAAAATCTTTCTCTTTACCCGCGCTTTGTGTATCCTGCTTGCAGCTTAAACAAGCAATGGTTAGCACACTGCAGGTTAGCATAACCAGAAAAAAATATGTCCGACTCGAATTTCGCATAATAACTTCAGCGAGCGTATTACTTCTGGGTATTTGTGGATTTCTCCTCTGATTCATTTTGCTGCGTCGGCATTAGTACCGACGTGTGAATAACGACATTGTACTTATCCATCATCTGGTCAATGAAGTCACGCTGGATATCTTGTCGCTTTTGGTTTAAAAGCTCGGAGGCAACCTGCTGCCTGACTTCGTTGAAGGTTTTTTGACGGTGATCATATTTTTCTTCGACTTTGATAATTTCCCAGCCTTTTTCGCTCTTATAAGGTTCGTCTAAGACGGCTGGAGGGCTGGCTTGAAATATCTTTTCATTGAGTTCTTCCGCGTCGCCAATAACCGGAACATAGGAACCCTTGGTCACATCAATATCGATTTTGCCGTCTTTATCTTTGGTGTCTTGGTCTTCAGAAAATTCTTTTGCCAGTTCGGCAAAGTCCTCGCCATCCTTAATGCGTTTTATCAAATCTTTTGCAAGCTGCTCGTCGCTTACAAGGATACGGCCTATCCCTGCACTGGCTGGCTCGATGTATTTTTCTTTGTTGGCTGTGTAGTAGGTTTGAAGGTCGTTTTCCGTGATGTTGATTTTCAAAGCAAGTTGCTCATTCATTAGCTGCTGGCTTAAGACGCTGCGGGTTACATCAGTTAGCAATCTTTTAACTTCGGGCTTTTCGGTGAAGTTTTCCTGCAAGGCCTGGCGATAGAGAATCTCCTCGGCTAAATAGTTTTGCATAAATTGCTTCTTTGCCTGTGGGGCTTTATATTGCTGGAGCAATTTTTGTTTTTGTTGTTTGATTTGCTCATCTGTCATAAAGGCCGATAGTGGTGTGAGCTGATTTTCGATTTTGCTTTCGATAATTGCATCGAGATCGGCCTCGGTTATTTTTTCAGCGCCGATTTCTGCGACTACTTTTGCGCCTGCCTGGTCTGTGGTTTTGTAACTGGTTCTATCTATCAGCTCGTATCGTAGTGCTGAGAATTTGCCAAGCTGCTTGAAGCAGTTCTTTATGTGCGTGTTGATATCAGACTCAAGTTCACCAATCTTAGCTGCGAGTTCGCTGCGGTAATAGTATTCTATTGCCTCTGCATAGAGTCCAGCCTTTTCAAGTAGTGTGCCCACCTGGAACAACACCTTAGCGCGTTCGATTCCTGGCAAATCAGCAACAGCTAAGTAATTCTGCCAGATTCTGGCAGCTTGATGATATAGATTGCGTTGGGCGAGTTTAGTGGCCAACTGCTTGGTTTGATCGGGCGATAGTTCTTGTCCGGTTTTTTCTGGTGCTGATACTCGGCTGGGCCTGCCAGCACGCAGATTCAAAAGCATCAGGAGCACGATGAGCGAGAGCAGTAAGATCGAGATGATATTTGTTATGGAACCTTTCCGTTTCTTTTCCGGAAGTGAGAAATCTAATTTTTCTTCCATTGTCTTCTTGCTCCGTTAATGCGTTGAACTGAACAGATTCATAAAAGCTAAAATCGCCGGTGTCGCATATGAAAGAATTGTATTAGATCCTGTATGTATGGCTTATCGGTGCTTATAGGGATACAGTCAATATTGATTGAGCGTAGCATACTTTTTAGCTCGTTAAAACGACTCTGACTGTTACTATCATACCGATTTCTGAATCTTCTGCTGGCGGTATCAACCAGAATAAGTTCGCCTGTCTCGGCATCGGAAAGCTCAATGAGTCCCAAAGCGGGCATCGAAATTTCCACACGGTCGCGAACGGGTACAGCAATGACATCGTGGCGTTTGTTAAGAAGGCTAAGCGACTTCTTAAAGTTGGCTTCCAGAAAATCGGAGACCAGGAATATAGTGGCCTTCTTACGTGTTACCTTGGCGGTGTAATCCAGAGCAAGGGTGATGTTGGTCTTTCGCCTTGGCATTTTGAAATACAGCAATTCGCGGATCAGGCGCAAAACATGCCTTGTGCCCTTTTTGGGAGGTATATACAACTCTACCTCGTCCGTAAAGACTACAAGGCCGACTTTGTCGTTATTCTTTGCTGCGGCAAAAGCCAAAACGGCACAGAACTCCGCGGCGATCTCATTTTTCATCTTATTGACCGTTCCAAACTGGCCGGAGGCGCTGAGGTCAACCACGAAAATGATGGTCATCTCACGTTCTTCAACGAACCGCTTAATGTATGGCCTACCTGTTCGCGCAGTGACATTCCAGTCAATAGTACGGATGTCGTCTCCGGGCGTATATTCTCGCACTTCGTCGAATTGTATGCCGCGACCTTTGAAAACGCTTTCGTACTGGCCGGCGAAGCTGGCGTCCACCGTACGAGACGTGTAGATTTGAATCTGTCTGATTTTCTTTATCAGCTCGTCAGGGATCATATAAAGCGTAAAAATTAAAATTGAAAACTAAGTTCATTGTTTATAGTTGATTGTTCATCGATGAACTACGAACACAGTACGATGAACTGCTGTTTGAGCTTTCAGTTTTAAGCTTCCTTTATGGTACTTCGATATTATCAAAGATCGTCTTTATGATGTCGTTGCTGCTTTTGTCTTCGGCTTCGGCTTCGTAGCTGACGATTATACGGTGACGCAAGACATCCGGACCAATACTCTTTACATCCTGAGGAGTGACGTATCCTCGTTGCTGGAGAAAAGCATGCGCTTTGGCAGCGATTGCGAGGTAGATCGTTGCGCGAGGTGACGCACCGTAATTTATGAAGTTGCCTAAATCTAAGCCATATTTATCCGGTTCTCTTGTGGCACAAACTATGTCTACGATGTAGTCCTTTATCTTTTCATCGATATATATTTCATCTACAACAGATCTAACATCTGATATTTCCTTCGGGCTGATAACAGGATTAATATCAAATTTTTTATCTGTAGCAGCCATTCGATCGAGTATCTGGCGTTCTTCGTCTTTGTTGGGATAGTCGATTTTGAGTTTTAGCATGAATCGGTCCAACTGGGCCTCGGGTAGCGGGTAAGTGCCTTCCTGTTCGATGGGATTTTGCGTAGCAAGAACTAAGAAAGGGCTGGGGACGGGGAAGGTCTCATCGCCGATAGATACTTGTCTTTCCTGCATTGCCTCGAGCAGTGCACTCTGGACTTTTGCGGGGGCTCTGTTGATCTCGTCGGCGAGGATGATATTGGCAAAAATGGGGCCTTTTCGAGTGTAGAACTGGCCATCGGATTGGCGATAAATCTGGGTACCTATAAGATCGGCGGGCAACAGATCAGGAGTGAACTGGATACGTCGAAAGTCGGCGTTTATGGCCCGCGACAAGGTGGTCACGGCCATAGTCTTAGCCAGGCCTGGGACCCCCTCCAGCAGAATGTGGCCGTTTGCCAACAGCCCGATAAGCATACGCTCCAGCATATATCGCTGGCCGATGATAACCTTGTTAAGCTCGCCAAAAAGTGCTCGCACAAATTCGCTTTTTTGCTGAACTAAATTTCCGATCTGTTTAACATCGACTGCCATAAAGACCTTCTCCTTCAATAGTTCTGTTATTAAATAAGTTCCTCGATTTGCCGCCCGCGGGGCAAATCCCTTTCGTACACCGGCAATATGAACAAATACATACGCACTAACGCATCAAAAAGTTCATTTTTTAAGCGAAAAGTGAGCGAAATGCAAGGTCTTGTTCATTTTGCAAATGTCCAAGATTTTGTGGTTGAGAATTTTCGGCACAAATACCTGTAATCTGCCACAATGGAGGACTACAATTTGTGTACTCAAAAAAACCCCCCAATCGCTGGGGTTGTTAAGTTACAATGTGGAGGTTGTCAGTGTGTAAATGGTGGTCGATACGCATCAGACAATACAATGCAGGGCAAAGCATGGCTTGTCCCATTAGAAAAACAGACATCATCAGGAGGTGCCAAAAATGTCGAAGAAATTCTCCTACATTACCTGCTTGACACTTGTCATGGGACTATTGAGTAGCTGTGCTACCGAATCGCGCCGAGCGACAACATGTCGCAGCAAACCTAAATCTACTTACACAGCCAACTGGGAATCGCTCAAGAAACATAAGCCTGCACCTGAATGGTTTCGTGACGCGAAGTTCGGCATCTACTTCCACTGGGGAGTCTATTCTGTACCGGCGTTCGGCAGCGAATGGTATCCGCGCAACATGTACAGAAAGGGCAGCCGGGAGTATAAACATCATGTAGAGGTATATGGCGACCCAGCCCAGTTCGGCTACCATGACTTTGTGCCGATGTTCAAAGCTGAGAAATTCGACGCTGATGAGTGGGCTGAGCTTTTCGAAGAAGCTGGTGCTCGTTTTGCCGGGCCTGTAGCCGAACACCATGATGGATTTTCGATGTGGGCCAGCGAGCTTACGCCGTGGAATGTTAAGGAGATGGGACCGAAACGTGATATTACAGGTGAATTAGCCAGGGCGATACGTAAACGCGGAATGCGTTTCGTCACGACTTTCCATCATGCTCGAAATAATCAGCATCAAATCCGGCAAGGCAACAAATATGTTTGGACAGGTCATTATCCACGCGTCGAAGGTTGGCCAACAGTTTCTAAAGATATGAAACTCCGCATTCTGTATGGAAATATTCCGCGTCAGGAATTTCTGGATATGTGGAAAGGCAAGCTGATTGAAGTCATCGACAAGTATCAGCCGGATTTGATGTGGTTTGATTCATGGCTAAACGAAATCCCGGACGAATACAAGATGAGTTATCTGGCGTACTACTTTAATGAAGCCAATGAATGGGGCAAAGACGTGGTTGTCACGTTCAAGCAAGAAGATTTGCCACAGGATGTTGGAGTACTGGACTTGGAGAAAGGCAGAATGGGTGAACCGACCTCATTCTCATGGTTGACAGATGATACTATCAGTGAAGGAAGCTGGTGTTATACTCAGGATCTGGTGATCAAACCCACTTCCGTTGTACTTCATAGTTTGATTGATATTGTGAGCAAGAATGGGGTTTTGTTGTTAAACATTTCACCAAAAGCTGACGGAACAATTCCGGATAATCAACGGAAAGTCCTTTTAGAAATCGGCGATTGGCTTAAAAAATACGGCGAAGCAATTTACAGTACCCGTCCCTGGATCGTTTATGGTGAAGGCCCCACAAAACTAATATCAGGACGATTTGGAGGTTTCACTGACGCCACGGGCTATACTGCCGAGGACATTCGCTATACCCGCAAGGGCAAAACCGTCTATGCCATTGTCCTCGGCTGGCCGGGCGAGAACAAGCAGGTAGTGATGACGATGTTCGGCAAAGACAACAAAGCTGAGGGTATAAAGATTAAAGACGTGTCTATGCTCGGCACGAAGGAAAAGATCAAGTGGGAACGAAAGGACACCGGCCTTGTCGTCACGACGCCTGCGGTTAAAGCCAATGACATGGCAATCGTGTTCAAGATAAGCACGTCGGGCTGATTTGAATAAAGCCGTAGTAATCGTGGTCGTTGGTATGAGCGCAGGCTGTCACTCGGCGAGCCATAACCGGGTACATGACACTTAAAAGTTTACTGTCAATCCGCCGTAAAACGTTATGCCCGGGCCATAGGGGAAAGAGTTCGGTGAGCCGATGTAGGCGAATGTCGGCACGTAGATTTCTTCGTCAAGAAGATTCTCAGCCCGCAACGTTAATATGGACCGTCCTTTATCCAGCCCCATCCACCTTGATATGTCGATGCGGACGTTCAAAGAGACTAAATTCAGTGCTTCAGTTTCCGGATTGACTACGAGTGGGGAAGAGATGCTCGGCGGTGTGCCTAAGTGACTGTAGAAGATAGACACGCTACCTTCATCCCAGATGTAGGCTGTGCCCAGCTTAGCCATGTTTTCCGGTACCACACTGGGATTTAGGCCAGCATCGGTCTCGTTCTCCTGGTGCATAAATGAGCCGATAATATGCCAGTGTGGTGTCAGGAAACGCTTTACTTCAAACTCAACGCCGTCGAACTTCTGCTGGCCACCGTTCATGTATGACATGGGGGTGACACTCGCGTCGTAAATAATGAGCTTATCAATCGTGCTTTGGAAATACGTAACAGCGGTGTATGTCTTCTCGTCGTGATAGAAAAGTTGTACATCGTAGGTTGTTATTGTCTCAGGCTCCAGGTTTTTATTGCCAACAAGACCTCGTGGGTCATAGAGGTCCGTTTCCAAAGTGACAGGAGCCCGGAATGCTTCGCCCCGCAGGAGCTTGAGACCCCATTTGTCAAACGGTGTTATAATTAAGCCATATCGGGATGTCCAATCGTCGAAGCCATAACTTGATTTGTTCCATTGCGTGCCTGCAATGAGCTTAAGAAACTTATCGAACTTGTAGTCACCCTGAGCATAAAAGCTCTTAGGCTCATGGCGATATGAGGGAATAGATTGATATTTATCGCTACCCGGGTCGTAGTTCGAGCGATGTTCCTGCAGGTACCCCAGGACCACGTTTAGGTTGTCTGTAGGATTGGCGTAAAGGGTCGCCTCGCCGAGTATATCCGAGGTGTTGGTGCCAACCATGGGAGGGTCTGGGCTGGACAGGCTGTTTTCTTGAAGATTGTAAGTAATGTTCAACTCCAAGGTTGCTCGGTCGTGCACAGGCACTCGATACCCCGTGTTTAAAAACATCTTTTTATTGCGGATTGTGTGATTTGGATTGGACCAATAGGGAAGAACCCCCATAGAGAACGCATCTAAATCGGACCCGAAAAAGTCAAGAGTAAAACCTTGATAATCCAGATGCGCTGCTCCTGAGTAACTCTTGTCTTGTTTGTTGTCCTCGCCATAGACACCCAATGCATCGGTCATATTTGGTCTTTGAGCGAATGGCTGAGTTATCCGGCCGTTCAATTATCATAGGACACAAGGTAAATTTCAAGTTTTAGAACAAAACCTCCGTTTCCTTTTATTTTTATATCCATACATTCGCCCGGTGTAACGGTTAGCTTTTGCATCTTGAACGAACGGTTATCCGTGCCGTCGGTTATTAGCATCGCCTTTTTAACACCTTCAATAAAGGTCAGCTCAAAGCTTATGTCCTTCTCAACGTCTTGGCCATTTATGCCAGCTACATACCACGTATTGCCGGCTTTTCGTGCGATAACCACGAGCTTTCCGGGGTACCCGTCTATAAAGCGGGTATCATCCCAACATGAAGGAATCTCTCTCATAAAGTCCTTAACATAGTCTGGAACTCCTGCCATACTCTCAGGCGTTTGGGCAAAGTGTTGTATCCCAGAGAGGAAAATCACCGACACCGCCAACTCAAAACCATTGGTCGTCACTCGTTTTATGTTGGGTACCTCAGAAAAACATACAGGCGTAAAATCCATCGGATCGAATACATTTCGCGCGAAGGTTGCAACGCATGAATGAGTAGGTTCAAGATCGGCATTAAATTGCTCGAATGTCACGAACTCAAATCCTCTTATTGCCTCCATCGTCACCAGGTTAGGATAAGTACGGTGCCAACCTCTCGGTATTGTACAGCCGTGGCAATTAACCATCAGTCCAAATTCGGCGGCATCTTCAAAAATATCCTGATAATATGACATCATAGATTGTCCATCGCCACCAAAAAAGTCGACCTTGACGCCCTTGATACCCATTTCCTTGAGTCTGCCGAATTCCTTGACGCGGTCTTGGTGGGTAAGCAGTTTACTTCTAGGATGATACGGGACGGTGTTCCAGTCGCCCGCCGAGTTGTACCACAAAAGAAGCCCGACTTTTTTGCTTTGGGCATATTCAGAAAGCTTATTAACTTTATCATAGCCAATCTTTGTATCCCAGTCCGCATCAACCAGGCAATACTCCCAAGACATATCGGCAGCCAGATCAATAAAACGTTTCTGGACATTATACACAACTGAATCATCCTTTAGCATAACCCAGCTCCAGGAGGCTCTTCCAGGCTTGACAAACGATGTATCTTTTAGCTTAGGTGGATTTGCCAGATCGGTGCCTAACGTCGATTCCACTATCGGTCCCAGACCATTGCCTATAGCGATGATTCTCCAGGGGCTATACCAGGGCAAGGTCGATTCGGGATTCGAAGGTCCGCCTGGAAAAACCTCCGGCTCTTGAGGGAAACCAATAAAGAACTCATTGTCTGTTGAATCTCGTTTTAGTCGACAGCCGCAGTAATTTCTGTCAACGGCAGTCTCTGTAATCAACATCCAGTATTTGTTATAGTTAAAAAGTGCTGGAAAAACCCATCCCGCCTTGTTAGCAGGTAACTTATCCAGCTCGATTCCCTGCCTATAGTGTTGCTCATAAGAAGGTTGATCCCCGTGCCATCCGGTTTTCGCATCGGTCATGGGTTGAATCCAGGTCTTCGTAACGGGCAGAAAATGAAACGAGCTTAACTCCTGCTTTATTTTCTTAACTTTATCTGGTTTACCTGGGAAATAGTATCTGAAAGCTACTCCATCATCTGAGACCTGGAAGACGACATCCATCTTTTTTCCGGATGCATTAGCTAAATGGAACACTCGTTTGTTGCCCACATAAGAACACAAACGTCTTTTACCGTGCAGCATTTCATAATTTATTTTAATGTTCTCAATATCTGCTACATTCTCCAAGGACATACTTTTTGCGAAATCCTCATCTTCTCTGACAATTCCTAACCGACAATCTCGCATAATGATATTATCATCATACCTGATGTTGTAAAAGGCTTCCCCTTCATTGGAAATATGGAAATGAACAGAGATCTTTTTATCAGGGCTTACTACCACATAATCTGAATTCTCTTGTGAAAAAGAATTTGAGTTCAGCAGGATAAAAAACACAACAATTACCGCCCAGAACGCCTTTAGATTTTTGCTTTGTGAAATTTTCATAATTCGCTCGTCTCCAGAAAAGTTTATTGAAACGCACACTCTATTTCTCATCAGCAATCATTATCTGCAGAATTATAATAGAAATAAATCTTTTTGCCAGTGTGAGTTATACCTTGTTTTGCTTTGTTTTTAAGATTGCTTCCGTTAAGGGCTAATCAGTTAGCAAAATCCCTTTTGTTACGAACCACTTTTTTTATATCTTATTGACCTTTAAATATTAAATGGGACGTCCCTGTGTAAACAAGGCAAAGATGTCATTCCCGCGAAAGCGGGAATCCAACCCTTTTGTTAGCGTTTTCTGGACTCTCCCCAGGACGCCCTAGGGCGCTGCTTGCGCAAGAGTGACAATATGTCTGTTCCATTATTTATTCTAACGTCGATAACTTTACGCCCATAGATCTGAACTAGAAGGATTTGAAAAGAATCGAACAAGTTATGTGCACTCACACGAACCGGAAATCCCTCAAACTACTTGATATTCTATCGAAGTTTAGCTCGGAATTCCGTATGAGTTACCTCTCTTTTTTTGTGTTTAGGGTCAATGTCTGCTCTGTAAACGCGCTTGCTTTGAGCAACTCTGCTGTCAGATCCTTTGTCACCTCAGGGCGTTTTTGCACAAAAACCTTCTGGTCCTTCTTCCACGGCGAAATTACCAGAATAAACTCTACATTCGGCTCAGCCAGTTCCTTTTTCCAACGCCTCAGTCCCACTTCCCAGTCGGGCTTGCTCCAGAAATTGTCGGCGACAAGCAAACCATTAAGATATAATCGAGCTGTGTCCCCTATGTACTCAAAAGGCACAAGCACGTCACTGACGCAGTCCCAATCGATATCACCGATCTGAATACGCCACGCCTTGGGCGGGGCATCGGCGGACCGGAATGGATAGTCTTTATCTACCTTGGGAATCTCGTCCTGGGCTTCTGTAGTTACGGTTACTTTCGGCAGCGGAATAGCCGGCAGGGTATATACAGAGACCTGCCCTTTTTTAATCGGCTTGATGCGCTTGTCATTATACGTCAGAACCTTCTCTGTTACCGGGTACATAAGAAGCTGGATTGATTTCGATACACTCGTTCTAATCCTCAGGTTATTTCCACTTTGCCACAGCTCAGCAGGACATACAACCAGGTGGTGCTTCCCTGCTATTTGGATTTTCCAGGCATTAAGACTGTCCTGTTCAGACAGTAGAAAAATCTCAATGTCAGCACCAGCGTTTGTTTTAAGTCGTAAAATATTGCTATCTTGTGGCACTATAAACCAGCTATCGCCATCTCGGCGAACACTGCCGCCTTCAACCACCGGCTCTTTGACGCCTGTTAAACAAAACTGTGTTTTAATCCCGGACAGACTTACCATGACCAAACGAGTCACATCGCCATCCTGCCAACGCACCAGCGGTTGTGCTGTAGCGTATATCATCGTCGCATCAGCTATTGACATATTGATCGGAAAAATTCCCAGACTATTCGCTGGTATAGTTATTGGCTCCGCTGGAAACACTAATTCCTTTTCCGCTATCGTCACAGCGAACTGAACGCCTTTCCGGTCAGGCATATCCAGATAACGCTGGTAGTTGTTGAAGAACAGAAAGCCACGTGAGCCATTCGATCGCAGGGCATACCTAAGTTTCGTAGAATCGTCGGCCTTGGGCTGATCCTCTGGTAACGAGGGTACCATTGGTGCCAGATCCCGACCAAAATCTTGTATGAACAGATGTAATTGCTTAAGTGCATAATACGAACGGTTGGTTTTGCCATACTCTTGTAGTGGTGCCTGATAATCGTAAGAAACTAAAGGCATGCCCGGCTCCCCGAGTCGTCCGGTCTTTCCAAGAGGCTGTGAGCCACCATGATACATATAGTATCCAATTATATTCGCTCCTTCACCAAGACGACAAAGAGCCATGCCGTAAGTATCCTTCGGATCAAGAACAGGCCTGCGATGCCACTTGTAGTGCATACCACCACCCAACTCCGCCGTGGCATAAGGATACCGAGACAGATCATATCGCAATCTCTCCTGTTTAATGCGATTCGTGACCATGTTACTGGCTATATCCGTATTGATCACAAGGCTCATTAAATCCGAAAATAGCAATTCCTTAAAAGGTGGCAACTGATTGGTTCCCTTAGCCCAAAAGGGATCGACGTATGAGCCTTGCACAGGTAGCACTTCATCCTCAGGTACCCATGCCCAGCCCCAACCTGTCACAGAGTAGTAAGGAACGTCTATGCCTAACTGGCGAGCGATTTCCTTGCACTTCAAGATATAAGGTTCGCCCCCGCTGCCACCGACGTGGCCGAATTCATTATCGAATTGAATACCTATAATTGTGCCGCCATCCTTATGATATAATCCCTGGATCTGTTCAGCCACGGTCGTGTACCATCGCCGGACCTGTTCAAAGTAGGCCGGGGCCATGCTCCTGGGCTTGCACACTTTGCTGAGCCAGTCCCGGAAATCCGCCGTTGCGCGCCTCACCGTGACACCAGGGACCTATACGCAGCCAGACCGGCATATCATGTTTCTGACATATCTGAAGGAATCTGCGCAGATTACGGTCACCTTGCCAATCATACTGGCCCTGAAGCTCCTCATGGAAGAGCCAGAACACGTACGTAGCGATGATGTCAATGCCACCTGCTTTCATGGCCAGAACCGAATCTTCCCAAAATTCGTTTGGCACACGTGCATAATGAATCTCGCCCATGACCGGCAGCCAGGCCTGGCCATTACGAGTGAAATACAGTGAGTTGACACCATAATGCAGGCCTTTGGGGCTCATCGGTGTCCCCATCCTCAGGTGACCTTCAATAATCTTGGGCTGCTTTGTAACTGCTTTTATTTTTAGAATATTAGTATCTAATGTTAGCTTAGTTTGGATACCTGCTACCTCTCGTTCACATCCAGCAATTGTCGATACGAGCAGAATTAAAGCAATGCAAAAACACATTTTGATATGTAGCAACATAGACCACACTTTCTAAAAAACCTGTGTTGAAAACAAAAAAGAATCGCACATGAAGACGAAACTAAATAAGAAAAAATATTTAGTTTCCTGCTTTACTATTAGTCACTTTTTATCTGAGCGGTCTCCTTGAAAAGCTCTTTAATATCCTCAAAAGTAAGTTTTGTTTCAGGATCAAACTTATCAGAAGCCATATAGGCTAATAAACTATGCCGTAATTGTCGGGCTGTAATTCGCTTATCTAAATCTGTTTGAATATCGATTGAACAGACAAGGATTTTTCCAGCACCAATCGAAGCTTCGAAAAGAAGTCCCAGCTTTCGGCAATCATTCCAGTCATCGATAGGCTGAATAATCGGTATAATTTCCCGCGGCAGCTCATCCATAATTAACGGTTGACTATTGTCGAGCAGGTCCTGCCACTGCCAGCTCGCATGGAAATCGGTCGGAAATTTCGCCATTGCCAGATGTTCGCAATTACATAAAATCCCCACCGTATGAACCTTTTTCTTTGGGAAGGTGATGCGGTTCCAAAATATCGGCTGAAAAGAGCCTAACGTATCACCCTTAGCAGATGAAGGTGAGAATAACAGCAGCACTTTTGCCCCGGAATTTAATTTGGTCTCCACTTGTCCATCAAGACCCATAGCAATGTAAATGTCATCGGACTTAATTGGTAGTAACGTGTCTGGGAATACCCAAAAATCCCAATCATTCGCATAAGGTAAGCCAACGAATTCTATTTCGAGGTTGACTCTGGTGGCCTTTTTAATATCACCCAAGGGACATTCAATACTTCCAACGCAAGTCAGGCCACCGGTCGGCACAACATCCACATTGAATTTGTCAGCTTTAATTAGAGTTCCATCATTCTGGCTTATCTTCCAGAGAAGCTCCACATTTGATAGATCTGTTGCGCTATAGTTTGCCACATCTATAATGGATTCAAAGTTGGTATCGTTTGTGAATATGCGTTTTTTCATCCGCGCTAATGGCACAACATCGTTACAGAATCGTTTGTACTGCTCGGCTTTACAATAACCTTTACTCTGCCACAGTGCATTTAAGACTCCCACCGGCGCAGTGCCCTGGCCGGGGAAATCATGTAAATCAAGCAGTTGAAAGCCGGCAAAATTAGGTGTTCGTAAAGCGGTTTCTATCTCCTGCTTATAAAGAAGGGTCTGGAATTTTCCACTGGCCATAAGAAATTGATGAGCAAGATGGCCCATACCGGCTTTTTGCAGTTTATCACGGAATATTTCGATATTTCTTGCCTTCAATACGCCGGTATATTGCTTGTCTTCGTCCGAATCGGGATAAGCACACCACTGTCCAATTTCATGGCCTACGACTGGTATCGGCCGAGCATTCACATGCTTACGATAATCATCAAACGTCTGAGGGGGTTGGTCGAACCTCAATGTTCTCCACCGCTGCAACCGAACAGCATGTTCTATTGAATATTGGTTTTCCTTGATCTGTGGCCAGCCGGCCCCGGCAATGTAAAACCTTCGGTTGTCTCTGTCCTTTAGGCTTTGCAGCAGTTGACCGAGAAATCGGTCTCGGTTCTTACCGCTGGGTTCGTTGCTGGGCGAAAGAAAGCAGAACGATGGATGATTGCCGTACGCCATTATCATGCGGTCGATTTCTTCATATATCCATTTATCCAGCGCCGTGCCGTTACCAAAGCCAGCCCAGCATGACCCTTCCACTTGTAGATAGAATCCCTGCTCATCAGCCGCAGCAAATGCCGCAACGGGCGGACACCATGAATGAAAACGAAAATGGTTTAGTCCGTGTGCCTTTGCGATACCTATGATACGTTTCCATTCATCTATTTCGGTCGGCGGATAACCGTGCTGGGGAAAAATACAGCATTCTAAAGTGCCTCGCAGAAAAATCTTTCTGCCGTTGATGGTAAACTGCTTGTCCCTGATACCAAGCTCTCGCATACCGAATTGGACGTGCCTTACAGATTCTATCCCTTCACCCTTCAGAGATAAAGTTAAACGATATAGAGCTGGCTGATATTCATCCCAGAGCAAACAATCATCGCCCATGTCATATTCAAAGGAGACCTTTACATTTTCTTTATTCCATTCTACAGGGATATTCTTCACAGGGATCCGATGTTTCCTGGATGTATTGTAACTCTCTGCTGAAACAGTAAGGATACCCCTTCCAACTTCGCCTGTTAAATTTCCAAATTGAATATCGACCCTAATACGTTTATGCGTCACATCAGGAAAAACCTGTGCATCATCTACCCAGACTTTCAAGCCGGCCATAAGCAGGATTTTACCTGTTATACCATTCCAATTCGATTGTGTTTGATCGGATATACTGTGGGCGTCTTTTCCCACTGGAATTACATAATCATTATCCACGCATATTGTCAGGTTGTGCGTATTTTCAGGTTTGAGGAAATTTGATAAATCATACTCGTGCGCTGCACCAAGACTATCACACGAGCCCACCGGTTGGCTATCCACCCAAACAGTTGTCCTCCAGTGCGGCCGTTCAAGGTACAATATAATACGTTTGTTTTGCCATTCTTCAGGAATCTTCACTTGGCGTTGATACCATGCCTTGCCAACATAATGTCGATCGGGCGTCAGCCAGAATGGGCACTTAAAATCGTCCGAATTGACATACTCCGTGAAGCGTGGGTCGCTTAATAGTTTCATGCCAATCCTGCTTGTCCATTGGGTATCAGCAGAAGGCTTATCGCCATAGCCTTGTTCCTGTAGTGACCCAGGCAGAGAAATTTTCTCCGGCAGCCCTGCCTGCCGGACGGGCAGGTTTCGTTCACACCACCGCTGGCCAATTCCGACGTCGTCTCGATCCAGGCTGAAATCCCACTGACCGGACAGGTCAATTTTCTCAACTCCGAGTGCGACATTAGTCAGACTTAATAAACAAACACAACATGTAAGGATACGTTGCATAATAATCTCCCCAAAAGATGGATTTCTCGTCTTAAAAGATGACACTGAAAAAAATGTCTCCGTGATTTTCTTGGAGTCCGGCTTTGTTGAAAAAGTCGATTGTCATTTCGACCGATTCATCCTTCGCAGTCCCTAAGGGACGGAGAATGGAAGCCCCTAAGGGGCACAGTGGAAAAATCTATTTATAGCTTAGCCATTAAAAACAGACCTGTCCCGAGCCAAGCCGAGGGATTCCTCGACTCGCTCCCCTGCTTTCTTGCCTGCCGCCTCGACTCGCGTCGAGAGACGCGGAGGCAGGCGAAAGCAAGAAGGGCAGCTCGCTCGGAATGACGGTTTTTTCGGGTTTCAACAGAGCATTAGAGTCTTTTATTATTCAAATCTTAACCAGTCAAATTCCGCATAACCAGAGTCCTTCGCGGCCCTTTGAGCTAAATTGAATAATCCCACCTTTGCTCCAATCCATCTACCGGCTCGAGCAGTAAACGGCTCGCCGAGCACAGTGAATTTATTTCCGTTACTACTGTAGCTGAACTCGCAAATAGCGTCGCGATTTACCTTGACTCTGAGTAGTATCGAGCTACCCGAACAGTTAGCGGAACCTGCCCGTCCGGCAGGCGGGCCTTGCTCGATCTCTTTACCATTTTTATTTGCGTTTGTGCAAGAGATTTTAATAAGTCGAAAACCCGATGTCTTTCTTTCAACTGCGAGGTATGAATAATCCATACCCATTACAATCAGGCCAGCTTTCTCACCAATAGCGATATTGCTAAAGTCGAGCTTCGTCGTAACAGTGAACTCAGGAGCTGGAAATTTTTGAAGTATCAGATTTGGGACCGACCACAGATTAACTGCATTCTCAGGAATCGGCACTGAGAACAATCGCATCCAGCCAGAACGTGCCATCAGTGACATCCAACCATCCTTTGGATTTGCGTGCCATTGCCACTGTAGAGCAAGTTTGTCTGCATTGAACTCGTCGCTTGTTTGTAGAACTTCAACTGGATAGGACTTACTAACGTCAGGCTTTTTGTATTCAGTTACCGGTTCGCCGACACCATTACCGTCCAGGTCGATGCCCATCAGAGGCCAGTCATCGACCCATCGCACCGGATTCAGATGTACGACGCGACCATAAGCGCCACGATCCTGAAAGTGTATGAACCAGGACTGTCCTGATTCCAGTTTGACCCAACCGCCCTGGTGCGGGCCATTGATATTGGTCGTGCCCTGTTCCATTACCCGCTTGGCCTCGTATGGCCCCATGATGTTCTTTGACCTCAGTGCCAACTGCCAACCCTGCTTCACACCTCCCGCAGGTGCCAGGATATAATAGTAACCATTGCGTTTGTAAAATTTTGGCCCCTCGATTGTCGGTTGAACTCCATCTCGTCCGTCGAATACCATCGTCCCCTCGTCAAGCAGCTTCATGCCGTCGGGGCTCATGCGGCGGACCGTAAGAATACTATTGATGCCTGCACGGCTTTTAGCCCAAGCGTGTACAAGGTAAGCTTTGCCGTCATCGTCCCACAGTGGGCAGGGATCAATCAGGCCTTTACCTTGCTGCAGCAGGTGAAGAGGCTCCCACGGTCCCGCGGGATTCTTGGCTTTGGTCATGAAGATACCTGCATCGGGGTCGCCATAAAAAATCCAGAACCAGCCATCATGATATCGGATCGATGGTGCCCAGACGCCATTGCCGTGTTGCGGCACATCAAAACGTTTGTCGGCAAAGCACTCGATTGCATGGCCGATAAGCTTCCAGTTGATTAGGTCTTTGGACTGCAGGATCGGCAGGCCCGGCACACAATTAAAGCTGGAGGCGGTCATGTAAAAATCATCATTTACGCGTATGACATCAGGATCAGAATAATCAGCAAAGATAACCGGATTTTTGTATGTACTGTCTCTATTATCCGGAACCCATAGCATATTCTTATCCGTGCCTGACAATTTAGTACAAAAAGCAATCGAGTAAAAAAGAAATGATGCCAAAAGCGAAAGCGAAACGGTCGGTTTTGGTATGCGTATATTGCTCATCCTTATAAAATCTCACTTACGTATCACTATAATTGGCTATCGTACCTTTGGCTTTTCATTAACCGGTAGGACCTTAACCGAGTGCACATCGTACAGACGCTCATGTGTTGCTCGTAAAGCTTCCACCAGTTCTGGATAGGGCTGATCGGTAACGTCTATTAATCCAATATTGTAGTTTTCACCATCCATGCGCCCGGTGGCCGGCTGATCAACCCACTGAAACCAATGTGTACCGATTACAGCGGGATGAGCAATTGCGTTCTCGACATAGTAACGGTAGGCAATGCTGCGCTCTTGTTGGTTTTTAGTCTGTCGCAACCCGGGTGCCAGACCCCTTCCTGGGGTGCCAAAGTGAAATTCCCCGATGATAATCGGCCGACCGGTGAGATGATAGAGTTTATCAAGATACTGAGGCTCCGGAACATATTTATAAACATTCTGGCTGTAGACGTCGAAGACACGTGCCATTCGTATCACCTCTTCCGGAGG
>Ga0315551_10000353_pt1 | contig 36841 bp, 39 predicted proteins | sample SalMarSW160290MG_FD_203678 | JGI IMG/M metagenome (GOLD analysis project Ga0315551, IMG submission 203678) | Salt marsh sediment microbial communities from the Plum Island Ecosystem LTER, Massachusetts, United States - Salt Marsh Sediment SW1602-90 ...
GGCTTCCTTGAGAATATTTGGCCAAAATTCCGATTCAGCCAGGATGAAGATGTCAGGTTTTAAAGACTTAAAAAATTTTTTAACCACAATTCCGAAATCAAGGGGAGCAAAGAAGATGTGGTCAACTTCCTTCATTCTTTCTTTAGCCACTCTGATCCCTGTGTTTGTCAGAGTGGAAAAATGTATGATCCATTCGGGGTGCTTTTCTTTAATCATTTTGATTAAATTCTGAAGGGAAAGAACTTCCCCCACCGAAACGGCATGGATCCAAAGGGAATTTTTCTGTTCATCTCCCAAAGCCAGTTTCCATCCAAGTCTGTCTCTAAGATAGAGATTTTCGCCTCTTATAATCCTCATGCGCACAAAATAAAGAGGAATATATATGAAAAGTGCCAGGAAGAGAATGAAGGAGTAAAAGACATACATGTCTAATGACTATACTAAATCCGTAATAGCTGTGCAAGATATAGAGACAGCAGGTAAGCATCTTTATATCTGTGACAATTTAAACAGCAGTCAGGTAAGCTGATTCGTAAGCCCGCGGATTTTCTCCAGCGAGGATGGAGAGGAACCATGCCCGCTCGCCTCCGGATGACTTCCTCCTCAGCTTACCTGACTGTTACTTCATCACGGTTTTGAGGATGCTTCCAGACTGCAGGATAACATTTTCATTTCCGTGATAGCTAATGATGAGAGGTTTAATCAGTCGCAGCACCAGTCTCCCTCAATCCTCGATAAAAAAAATATTGCGCTCTCTCTCCTGATTTTGGTAAGCTAAGAAGGCGAATGTGAATCCAGCACCTATAGAAAGGATACAAAATGGTAGAAAAGAAAAAAGAAAAGATCGAAAAACAACAAAAGGCTCAGAAAAAAGATGAAGACCAAAAGCAAAAAAAGCAAGAAACTAAAAAACCAAAAGGGGAAAAATCAGAAAATAAAGAAAAAGAAACTAAAAAGGAGATAAAAGCCGAGTTAGAACCTAAAGAAAAAGAAGAGGCAGGAAAAGAAAAGAAGAGAGCAGATAGAGAACCAGAAGGACAGATACCCGAGGCAAAAGAGGTAGAAAAAGAAGCTAAGCCTGAAAAGAAAGAAGAAAAGAAGGAGGAAAAGGAAAAGGAAGAGGTTCCCGAGGAGAAAAAAAAAGAAGAAGAGAAGGCTGCTCAGCCTGAAGAAGAAAAACCAGAAAAAGCAGAAGAAAAGCCCAAAGAGGAAAAACCTGAGCCAGAGGCTGTGCCTCCTCCCTCCAAGCCAAAAAAAATTAATCAAATGACTTTAGCAGAAATTGAGAAGAGGCTGGAAGAAGTCAAAGAAAAAATGGGAGGATGGGATTCTAAATATGCTCAACAGCTCATCCGGAGAAAGAATTTTCTCCGCACTTTAAAATAAAACGAAGCCCTCCTCTCGTTACTTCCATCAAGATCAACTATCAAGCCTTATCCTGTAATTCATCTAAATGTCAAATATCCAGTAACTTTAAGATATAGCCAGAGTTGATAAAATAGGGAGTGGCTTAAATTCTCAGGATTCCGCCTTTTTTCTCAATCAATTTCTTTCTGATCCGATAGTAAGGAATCAGAATCAGGATAATCCCGAAGAGTGAAAGGAAGTAATATCCACTCACTCCTTTTTCTATTCCATGGGAAACGAGGATGAGGCTTCTTTGGAGATGGATAAAAATCAAATTGAAAAAAATGAGAACCAGAAGAACATACTCTTTTTCTAAACGGGAGAGAAGTATTTTTACTTTGGATTTTAAAGGGGGATTGTCTGTAAACCTCTTTTTATTCTTACACTTTGATAACCGCCAGAACCCTATACAGAAAACATTCTGGACAAGTGGGTAAATAAAAAAGAGAATGGATTTCTTCATAAATAAGGTTTGTTGCCCCAAAAAGTTTATCCACATGGGTATCTTCGTGGGAAGACGAGGATAAGCATAGATTGTCATAACCCAGCCCAAGCAAAGAAGGAGGACATTGGCTAGAGTAAGAAACAATAAAGTTCTCTTCCCCATCTTGAATGCACAGTTTACCCTTTATCATAAAAGAAAAGCCAGGAATCATCAAATCCTAGTCTTTTAATGAATCTGTCATTTTAAAGCCTTCTAACAAAATATCAGTGGATTTACATCAAGTTGTTTTTCTGATATGATAATTCATTATTCAAGCAAGAAGGAGTTTTATCAGGTGTTGGAGAAAGAGAAAAAATCGAAAATCATCAAAGATAATAAAACTCATCCCGCTGACACCGGTTCACCAGAAGTTCAGGTTGCACTTTTAACCGAGAGAATCAGTGACTTGACCAAGCATTTCTCCGGAAGCAAGAAAGATTATCATTCCCAGACTGGCCTCATGAAACTGGTCGGCCGCAGGAAAAGGCTTCTGGAATATCTTAAGTCTCAAGATGTCAGTCGGTACGAGAATCTCATCCAAAAGCTTAACCTCAGAAAGTAGGCTAAGTTCCCGGGAGATAAAATGTCTTATGAAAAAATTAGCCTCGAAGTAAACAACCATATTCTTTCCATCGAAATAGGAAAAATCGGCAAGCAAGCAGACGGCACCGCTTTCCTCCGCTACGGAGATACAATCATGTTTGTCTCCGCCACCTCAAAAAAAGAGTTTAAAGAGGAAAAACCCTTTCTTCCCTTGATCGTGGATTATCGAGAAAACACCTACGCAGCAGGCAAGATACCCGGAGGCTTCTTCAAAAGGGAGGGAAAACCTTCTGAAAGAGAGATTCTAGTCAGCCGCCTGATAGATAGACCGGTTAGGCCGCTCTTTCCAGAAGGCTATTTCTATGATACTCAAATCATCGCTCTCCTCCTCTCAGCAGACCTCGAGAATGAACCTGATACTCTGGGGATTATTGGTGCCTCAGTGGCACTCTATTTTTCAGAAATTCCTTTTACAACTCCCCTGGCAGCAGTAAAAGTCGGATACATCAATGATGAATTTATCATCAATCCTACAGTGAGCCAGCTTGAAGATAGTCCCCTTAACATGATAGTGGCCGGCACAGAAGAGGGTATAGTGATGATAGAGGCTACCGGTGTCGAAATAGAAGAAGACAAGGTTATCGAAGGAATCACTATTGCCCAGGAAGCCATAAAAAAAATCATCAAGGCCCAGAAAGAACTGTTCCATAAATTAGATATAAAAAAAAGAGAATACAGTCCGAAAAAAATGAATCCAACTAAACTGACTCAGATCGAAAAAGAAATCTCTTCACCTCTAAAAAGAGCTATTCAACTCAAAGAAAAAAAAGACAGAGAAGAGGCAATAAAGAAAATTCTGGATGAATTACTTGAGCCTATTCCAGAAGAGAATGAAGAAGAAAACAGAGAAATCCATGAAATCTTCTACCAGATCCAGAAACAATTGGTCCGAAATCTCATCTTGAAAGATGGCAAAAGAACCGACGGCAGGTTGCTTGATGATATACGACCCATTTTTATTGAAGTGGGCATTTTGCCCCGAACTCATGGGTCTGCCCTTTTCACCAGGGGCGAAACCCAATGTTTGGCCACTGTAACCCTGGGCACATTCGAGGATGTTCAGCGTCTGGATGGACTGGGCGATGAGGGTGAAAAAAGATTCATGCTTCATTACAACTTCCCCCCCTTCTGCGTAGGAGAAGTGGCTTTTTTAAGGGCACCTGGAAGGCGTGAAATCGGCCATGGAGCTCTGGCCGAAAAATCCATCCTTCCTTCCATCCCTGATGAAGAGGATTTTCCCTATACTGTCCGCATCGTCTCTGACATACTGGAGTCCAACGGTTCCTCATCCATGGCTACTGTTTGTGGCGGAGTTCTATCCTTGATGGATGCAGGAGTCCCTCTATCCATGATCACAGCTGGAATCGCTATGGGTTTGATTAAAGAAAACGATCAATACATGCTTCTTACAGATATCGCTGGTCTTGAAGATCACTTCGGAGATATGGATCTCAAAGTCGCTGGCACAGAAAAAGGGATCAATGCCATACAGCTCGATTTGAAGATTCAGTCGATTCCGATACAGATAATCAAAGAAGGACTGTTCAAAGCCAAGCAAGCACGCTTGCAAGTGTTGGAGAAAATGAGAGAAGTCATACCCCAGCCGCGGCCTGAGATTTCCCCTTATGCTCCACGTATCATCAATCTGGTGATCAATCCAGAAAAAGTGGGTGAGGTTATCGGACCGGCCGGAAAAGTTATCAAGAAGATCATTTCACAGACTAATGCCAAAATAGACATCGAGGAGGGAGGAAAGATTACTATTGCCGCCGATGACATAGAATCAGCAGAGAAAGCGAGGCAGATGATTCGAGAGATTACAATAGAGGCTGAGGTCGGAAAGACCTACACTGGGAAAATAGTCCGCATCGAGGACTATGGAGCTTTTGTTGAAATCCTGCCCAATATCGTCGGCCTCCTTCATATCTCTGAGATTTCCCATCGCAGGATCAGGAATACAAGGGATGTTCTCAAGATCGGTCAGACTGTTCAGGTGAAAGTGCTCTCCATAGACGAGGATAATAAAATCAGATTGAGCATGAAAGCTCTGGAAAAAAACGATTACAGGCCATACGATTCCAGTTGGAATCGCTTTAAGACATCATCATCATCTGACAGGCCTGACAGATCTTCTCATAACAAAAATAAATTCTGATCAAGATGGCGCCACGGATGAGGAGAAAATCCTGCAAGCAAAGAGGGTTCACCCTCGTAGAGATGTTGGTCACCCTGACCATTCTAGCCATTTTAGCCTCGGCTATCCTCCCTTTAACGAAAACCACGGTTAAGAGGGAAAAAGAAATCGAACTCAGAAGGAACTTAAGGTTCATTCGCGAAGCGATCGATACCTATAAGAAGTTTGCTGACGAGAAAAAGATAGAAGTGGAAGAGGAAACGCAAGGTTATCCTCCCGATTTGGAGACGCTGGTGCTCGGTGTGGAAGTCAAAGTTGATTCTGATCAAGAAAACTCAGGGACAAAAATCATTAAATTTTTAAGGCGTATCCCTATGGACCCTATGACAAATTCCAATGAATGGGGACTGAGGTCTTACCAGGATGATCCTGATTCCAATGTCTGGGGCGGCGAGAATGTCTATGATGTGTATACCAGAAGCAATGCAAGAGCCCTTGATGGGACTAAATACAAGGATTGGTAAACAAATGAATCGTTCAGGTCTAATCCGAATAGAGAAAGGGTTTACTCTCATCGAAGTCATCATTGTTTTTACCCTGATTGGGATCTTGGTCGGTCTTGGACTTCCCCAATATAAATATGCCACTAAAAGAGCCCGCGAGGCGGTTTTGAAAGAAAACCTCTTCCAGTTGAGAAAATTGATCAACCAGTACCATGTTGATAAAGGAAAGTACCCTCCTTCACTTCAGGCTTTGGTTGAAGAAGAGTATCTGATGAAGATCCCCGTGGATCCGATGACCAAATCCTCAGAAACGTGGGTGGAAGTAAGGGAGCCTCTGACTGACGAAGAGATACTCACCGGTGCTGAGCCGGGAGTGGTCGATGTGTTATCCGGGTCTGAAGAAAAGAGTATAGACGGGACACCCTATAACACTTGGTGATGCTATTTTCTAACATATTCCCAAATTCATGAATAAGGGAAAAGGCTACACGCTCATTATCCTTATGGTGGCTATTGCAGTCTTGAGTATCGGTCTTCTGGTGGCTATTCCTGTTTGGGAGACCCAAATCCGACGGGAGAAAGAAGAGGAATTGATTTTTAGGGGAAAACAGTATGTGGAGGCTGTTCGACTCTTTCAGATAAAATACCCAGGCCGGTTTCCGAAATCTCTTGATGAGCTGCTCAAGGAAAAGTGTATCCGTAAGCTGTACTCGGACCCCATGACTAATGAGGGAAGCTGGAACATCATCCTTCACCATGAGGGAGCCGCATCACAAAGAGGAGGCGCTGTTCAAAGGATCATGATCGCTCCTCAACCTGCTCTTTCTGCTATAGATAATCCTCAAATTTTGGGCGTGGTCAGCAGATCGACAAAAAAATCTATAAAAATCTATCAAGATCAAGAGACCTATGACAAATGGTTCTTCTTCTATGGTCAGGATCCCCAAAGAATGCCTGAGATCATCTATTATGGTCAGGCTGAAAAAGAATGACAGGTCCCTTCCTCATCATAGCCGGTGAGAACTCCGGCGAAAAGTACGGGGCCCGAATTGTCCATGAATTCAGGAAACTTTACCCTTCAACCACTTTCTTCGGTATCGGCGGAAAAGAAATGGAGAAAGAGGGGGTTGACCTTCTCTTTTCCATAAAAGAGCTGGCATTGGTCGGAGCCTTCGAAGTAATCGCTCACCTTCCTCGCCTAAGAAGGATCTTTAGCCATCTCAAGAAGGAAATAGCAAGAAGAGAGCCTGTTGCCTCTGTTCTCATCGACTCACCGGATTTTAACCTTCGTCTGGCGAAAGTCCTCAAGAAAAAATCTATTCCTGTTCTTTATTACATAAGCCCTACTGTTTGGGCTTGGAGAAAGGGGAGGTTGAAAACCATAAAAAATGCAGTCGATAAGATGATGCTCATCTTTCCTTTCGAGGAGAAAATATATCGGGAGCATCAGATTCCCGCTGTCTATGTGGGTCATCCATTGAGAGAGATTCTCAAGCTTGCTCTTCCAAAAAAAGAATTCCTAAAAAAGCATAACCTGGATCCGTCAAAGAAAGTCATCACCTTCCTGCCCGGAAGCAGGAGGAGCGAGTTGACATTCCACATGCCTGTTATTGTTAAAGCTATAAAAAGAATTCAGGAAGAATTCAACACCCAATTTCTTCTCTTAAAGGCAGAGAATATCGATGATCAACTGATTTCTGGATTCATCTCATCTTCCATGGATAAAATAAAGATTTTGGCCGAAGACAAGTATGAAGCCATGGCTTCCAGCGATATTATTCTGGCAGCCTGCGGAACTGCCAACTTGGAAGCAGCTCTCTTAGAGATTCCTCTGATTTCATTTTATCGGATTCAGCCTTTGACTTATCTTCTGGGAAGACCGTTTGTCCATATCCGCAATTATAGTATCGTTAATATTTTAGCCGGGCGAAGGATTGTTCCTGAGCTGATTCAGCGAGACTTTACTCCCCAGAACATTTATTGGGAAATAAAGAGAATCCTTTGTTCTGCTGAGAAAAGAATGGAGACGATCAAGGATTTTCAATCCATAAAAAAGATCTTGGGGGATCGCATGGCTTCGCAAAATGCTGCCCAAGAATTGGGAAAGCTGATCCAGTCTCCGTGATAGCTAATGATAAGGGAAATAATCAGTCACAGCGCCGATTTATGGGAACGCCCCCGTTGGTGATCCTCTATTGAAAATCGATTGTTTATTAATATAACGATCTGAGAAAGATCAAATGCGAAAGGAAAAACCATGAAAAAAGTGATGACTTTACTTACCATTCTTATGTTGATCCTGTCGGTAAGCTATGGGCAAGAGGATGAGATTCTTATGCTCAAAGAAAAAATCATCGAACTCCAAAACAAAGGTAAACTCAACTTTAGAAACTTTACCCTCTGTTCCAAAATCTTTGGGTATGCCTCATACGTTCCTCTTCCAGAACCTGTGATCAGCAAGGATGGGTCCCTGCTGGTGTATTATGAGCCAGTTAATGTCTACACGAGTAAAAGAGATGAACTTTATGAAATCATGTGCACACAGGATATGGCGCTACTTGAGGAAAACGGAGAAGTCATCTCTGAATGGAAAGATATCCTTCGCTTCCAGTACACCACCAAACTCCCAGTGATGGATCTCTTCGCCCAAAACAGCATTGATTTAAAAGGTAAAATTCCACCGGGCAAATACAAATTCAAAGCCACTTTCAAGGATCAACTCAGGGGCGAATCAGTGACCAAGATCATCGATTTTGAAATCCGCTGACTTCATAAAATCAATCCTCATTGAACTTCAACTCCCTTTGAAATATCTTCTTCAGCTATCTGTGAATCCATTTATCGAGCTCTGACCCCATTGGGAAGGATGAAATCAAGTCTGTCATAGAGCTTCAGTCCTTTTTTCTCGATACTTCCTGCCTTAAGTTCCAAAACATAAAGTGTAGGCAGCAGAGGAGCATAGGATGGACAAGGGGTCTTCTGGCATGGGGGGACTTGACTTTCCAGATGAATAATCCTTTTATCTTTATCCAGCCAGAGGATATCCAGCGGAAAATTCATGTTTTTCATCCAGAAAGAATGATATCCTTCCTCCTCAAAAATAAAGAGCATCCCCTGGTCCGGATAGATTTCAGTGCGAAACATAAGGCCCAGTTGTCTCTCCTCATCGGTGACGGCTAATTCAGCAGTTACAGAAAAATCGTCAGGAAAAAATACCTGAACGTACTTTTTCTCTCCCAACATCGCAGAGATAAAGATCAAAAGTAGAGTCGGAAAAACTAAGAGAAAAAATAGGGATTTCAACTTTTTATACAGTATGGAAGATATATGAGGCTTTTTTCTTGAAGCAAACATTTTAATGTCTAGAAATCAAAGGCACAAAACGGACAGGAAGGAGTCTTCTCTTCTTGAACTTTCTCTTCTCTCTTGTGATCAAGACCAATTCCTGGAATGTTATTCCCACGGGAATAATCATCCTTCCAGATATTTTGAGTTGTTCTCGCAGGGCATCTGGAATCTTTTCCGGAGCTGCTGTTACTATTATGACATCATAGGGAGCATGGTCTCTCCAACCAAAGGAGCCATCTCCGATTTTGAAATATATGTTTGTGTACCCTAGTTCTTTAAGAACCTCCTGGGCCTTGAGAGAAAGGCTTTCTATGATTTCAATCGTGTAGACCTCTCTGGCTATCTCTGCCAGGATAGCAGCCTGATAACCTGATCCTGTCCCTACTTCCAAGACCCGTTCTTCCTTTTTCAGATGAAGCATCTCTGTCATGTAAGCCACAATATAAGGTTGAGAGATGGTCTGCCCTTCTCCGATGGGCAGAGGCTCATCGTTGTAGGCAAAGGATTTCATATCTTCTGAAACGAACTTGTGACGGGCAACCATTCTCATTACCTCCAGAACATTTTTATCCTTAATTCCCCTTGCCTCGATCTGAGATTTAACCATCCTCTCTCTCTCACGGCTATGATTCTTTTTCATCTTCTAAAACCAGAAAAAGTAGAGAGTCACATTCAGAAGACTTAATAGGCTTTGGCAAAGTAAACCAGGTTATCGGCTTTTTTCTGGCAGAGAATGCACTTTCCTGAAGGATGAGAGTCCTCACTTTTTAGAACAATAACCCTAATAGTAGCCATGGTCTCCTCTTTGATTGTTTCTTCACAAGCCGTGTTGCCACACCAGAAAGTCTTGATGAATCCCCTTTTGGCTTGCATCACTTCTTTGAATTCTTCATAATCACCAACTTGATGGGTGTTTTCCTTTTGGAACTGAACTGATTTCTCAAACATGCTCTTTTGAATTTCATCAAGAAAACCCGTCACCTCTTCTTTAATGGAATCAAGGCTCCTTGTCTCTTTTTCCATGGTGTCCCTTCTCACCAAGAGCGCCTGATTATTCTTGATATCTCTAGGTCCAACCTCAATCCTCAGCGGCACACCTCTCATCTCCCACTCTGAGAATTTCCATCCGGGTGTGAACTCAGGACGATCATCTAGCTTTGTCCGGATTCCTTTCTCTTCCAGATTTGTTTTGACCTTCTGGATAACGGGGAGAACTTCTTCCTTCCATTTGCCGATAGAGATAGGAACGAGGATCACCTGCACTGGGGCAAGACGGGGTGGAAATATCAAACCAGAATCATCTCCGTGAGCCATAATCAAAGCCCCCACCAAACGAGTGGATACACCCCAGGATGTCTGCCAGACATATTGAAGGTTTTGATTCCTGTCTTCAAACCGGATATTGAATACCTTCGAAAAATGCTGCCCTAGGTTATGAGATGTTCCCATTTGAAGAGCTTTTCCGTCGCTCATTAGAGCTTCTATGGCATATGTTTCCAGTGCGCCGGCAAATTTCTCTCTTTCAGACTTTTTTCCGGAAATGACCGAAATAGCCAATTCTGTTTCCACAAATTCTTTATAGAGGGAGAGGATCATCAACGTCTCTTTCTGCGCTTGTTCATAGGTTTCGTGGGCAGTATGACCTTCTTGCCAGAGGAATTCAGTGGTTCTTAAAAAAGGTCGGGTGACCTTTTCCCAACGGACGATGTTGGCCCATTGATTAATCAACACCGGTAAATCTCTCCATGAATTGATCCATTTGGAATACATGTTTCCAATTATAGCCTCTGAAGTGGGACGCACAGCCAGTCTCTCCTCCAATTCCTCCATTCCTCCATGAGTGACCCAAGCCACCTCAGGGGAAAATCCTTCCAGATGTTCCGTCTCTTTTTGCAAAAAGCTTTCCGGTATGAAGAGAGGAAAATAAGCGTTTTGATGACCAGTCTGTTTTATCCTCCTGTCCAGGAGACCTTGGATGTTTTCCCATACCGCATATCCGTATGGTTTTATGACCATCATTCCCTTCATGGGAGCGTAATCGGCGAGTTCTGCCTTGCGGATAACTTCGATATACCATCTAGAAAAATCTGTGCTCTTGGTAGTGAGTTTCTTTACAAATCGTTCATTCTGATTCATTTTCTCTCCGTATTTTCAATTCTCGGTCATTCTATATAGAGGCCCTTTTTTTGTCAAGAAAGGCGATATGAGATGATTATGGAAGCCCTCTTCAAAGAGAATAACCATGGAAAACAGCGTGATGAAAGGTTCGAAATAAAATTCACCCCTTATTTCATCTAAAAAGGTGATTGACCGGGCGTGGAAATCGTGTAATTTTAAGCTCTACAAAAAAGGAAAAGGAAGCTCTCATGTTCGAAAAATTTCCACTCCGTGATTTAAGCCATAAAAAGCATTCTGAAAAAGGGTTCAAACTCCCCCTTCCCTGCTTTGTAGAGGGAACCGATAGTTCAGGGGAGAAATTCAGAGAGGCAACCACTCTTTCCTATATCAGTTATCAAGGTTCTTCATTCTGGCTGGCTCATTCGGTGTCCATTGGGTCTGAACTAAAACTCATTATCGATCTGCCCTCAAATCTTTCTGAGGATAAAAATCTAAAGCTCATCATAAAAGGGGAAGTAGCCTTCGCGGAAGCCTTCAACGGAAAAGATTCCAAGGAACGCGTTTCTCTTCGTTTTGATAATAAATACATCATCAAAGAAGAAGCATGATTGTTTCTTCATCGGGAATCGTCTTTAAGGACGAGTAAAGGGAGAAGTGAAAAACACAAAAATCGATGCAATTAGTCGCGGTTTTAACCATTTTGGATGATAAAAGAAAGAGAAAATTCACCCTTGGATTCATCCCAAAGAGCTATTGATTGTCCCCGAGTGGTTTGGCAGAATTGCTGTGGAATGAACCTACCTAGACCAGTGAACAAGACCTCTATCCAAGGTGTCACCAAGGTTGCGAAGAGAGAGAGAAGCTTCAAGCTCTCTCTTCCAGCTTTGGTCTCTGGAACAGACGCCTACGGCAATCCCTTTCAAGAAAGAACAGATATCTCATCAATCAGTTCGCAAGAGGCCACTTTTCAGTTGAATTCTGGAGTAACAATAGGCTGCAAGTTGAATTTGTGCTTAGAAGTGCCGAAAACTCTCATTCTGGAAAAACAGCTGAGGTTATCCCTTTACGGTAGAGTTAAGTATGTCAAAGCGGAAACAAACAGTGAAAAAAAACAGATTATCTCTGTGGATTTAGACAAAAACTTTAAGGTTCTTTCTCTTTCTAAATAACTTTCCTATTATCGCTCTTTTCCTCTAAAAGCACTTTTCATAGCGCTGACGACCCCCTGCCCTCATTCAATATCACGGAAATTGAGATGCTATCACTTGACATTAATTTTTTGATTTTATACTATTAAAAAAAATTATGAAACACTGCCAACCAAGGGGTTAGGAAAGAAAGTAACGAAAAATGAGCAAAAAATCTCAATCCACTGAGCCTAAAAAGATCAATATCCTTATTTATTGCCCTTCGGAATTGATCCTTTCAGGTATTTTGCGTTCCCTGGAGTCAGCCAAAGAAATCGAAGTGAGCAATATTGAAAAAACTACTATCGAATCCTTCCTAAAATCAATCAAGAGCTTAGAGCCGAGTGTCATCCTTTTTGCCAATTCTGACCCTCTTCCCAATATGCGAGAAATCTGTAAAGCCATAAAAGAAATCTCTGAAGGCAAGATAATGTCCCAGCTACTCCTTTTAGGAAACATCCCTTCCCATGAAGAGATCGTTGGTCTTATGAATGTGGGTGTGAGAGGTTATTTTGATTTGAATGCTTCCGCCAGCGAGCTGCCTGAAGCCATTCGTGTCATTCATAAAGGTGAAATCTGGCTACCGAGAGATAAAATGAGCAGCATTATGGACAGGATCATATCTGTGGTTGGAAGAGATCTCAAGGAAAAAACACTCGATCAGCTCACCCCTACAGAATTTCAAGTTCTTCGGCTCATCGGTCAAGGAAAGAGCAATGATGAGATTGCTGAAGCCTTGTTCATCAGCAAGAACACGGTCCGCTCTCATATTAAAAGTATCTATGCTAAACTTGATACCCACAGCAGACTTCAGCTTGCCCTTTATGCCATCAATTCTGCCTTATTCTAAGCACATAGAGCAAAGCAAGAGGTGAAAATGACCAAAACATCGAAAACAAAAAAAACAACTTCTAGGAAAACATCAAAGAAGAAAAAAACCATGCCTGACATCACAGTCGATAGACGAAAAGAATGGCGATTCGAACTGCCTCTTTCTGCCACGGTCGAAGGCAAACTTCCTAACAGAAAGAGTTTCAAGGAGGATATAACCCTGGAGAATATCAGTTCAGGAGGAACTTATTTCTGTCTCGATTCAGGCGTCGTAGTGGGCTCAAAACTTAACCTGGTTATAGAAGTTCCCACGGAATTGAGTGAAGGGAAAAAGATCAAGCTTTCATTAGGTGGTTTAACCATCCGTCTTGAGAAACCCGACAAGAAAAAGAAAAAGCAAGGTGTTGCCCTTCGCTTTCGAAAAAAGTTTGAGTTCATCTCCGAATAAGAAAACCTGATTAAGTTAACCTGCAAAATCCCCTTTTTTTCTTTTCCTTACTTTTAAATACTTTTTTTGGATTATAAACTTTTGAACACCAGACAAAAATTTTATAAAATAGACTTGGATTTTTCTCATGCTTGTTGTGGCACTCACTGGAGGAATTGCAACAGGAAAATCTGTTGCGGCGGAGTTATTCAGAGACTTCGGGTGTTATGTTCAACATGCCGACAAGATTGCCCATAGACTCATGGAGCCTGGAAGGCCTGCATGGGAAAAAATTGTTGATCATTTCGGGACAAGTATCCTGAATAAAGACAGGACTATCAACCGATCAAGTTTGGGGGCATTGATCTTTGCCGACGAGAAAGAAAGACACTTTCTCAACGCGCTTCTCCACCCTCTAGTGATGGAAAAGAAGAAAGAGCTGATTTGCCGACTTCGAAAAGAAGGTCAGTACAGAATCTTTGTTTCTGAGGCAGCCTTAACCTTGGAAGCCGGGTTCGCCTCATTTTATGACAAAATTGTTGTGGTCCATTGTCCGCCTGAGGTTCAAATAAAAAGATTGATGGAAAGGGACAGCATAAGCCGCCAACAAGCCCAAAAAAAGATATGGGCTCAGATGGCGCCTGAAGAGAAAATAAAACAGGCCGATTATCTCATTGATTCCTCAGGATCACTCGCCCATACTGTGGAGCAAACAGAAAGAGTCTTTCGGAACCTGATGCTTGACTATGAACTTAAATATGGAAAGAAGAAGCAATGAGTCTGAAAAACCATAAGCCGGGTTTATGCTTTTTGACCCATGGCCTTCAGTGAGGCTGCCAAAAGGGGAACCATAAGTTCATGATGACCGATGAAATAGAAACCTCTCCCCTTCTCTTTCATCGGTCTCTTAACCACATTCTGATAAGGACGGTAATGATGGATAAAATCAAAAACAGCGGTAGTGAATTGGTTAAGCTTTTTCCCTTTGTTTCTGACAAATGACAGGGCTTTAAGAAAAACCTCGGGTAAGATCACCGCTGATCCTATGTTGAGAAAGACGCCTCCACCTTCCAGTTTTTCCAAAGTAGAACAGAAAAGAAAAAAATCTCGCATACTTCCCTTCCCTATAGCTTCTCCTCTTACTTTTGGATGAAAATGGGTAATATCCGTACCGAGAGCCACATGAACTGTCACTGGGATATCCAGTTCATAGGCTCTTCCCAGAAGGCTGAATTTCTTATAAGGGAAATCAGAGTCAGCGATCATCTTCCCGATGGCTTCTCCGAGACCGAGTTGCTGGCGATGTGCTGAATTTATGGTTTTGTTGAGCCATTCCCCCGTTTCCTGAGCCATACCAAATCGTCCGTCCTTTATCTGAAGTTCAACATCCTCTGATGTATGGCCAGCAAAGGCTATCTCAAAGTCATGGATGATTCCGGCGCCGTTCAAGGAAAGAGCCGTTACCCATCCTTCCTCCATTAAATCAATGATGACCGGATTCAACCCGACTTTTATCACATGAGCACCCAAAGCGAAAATCATAGCCCTGTTTTTTTTTCTAGCCGTATTCATCAAGGAGATGAATGTCTTGAAATCTTTTCCGGCAAGAATATTTGGCAGGCTGTTGAAAAAAAAATTAAAATTCTGCTGGGGAACGAATGAATGGGCAAAATGGGAGATATCTACCTTGCTTTTTCTCGAGGAAAGTGCGTATGTTTTGATCCCTGTGAGGGAAGCAGGTTGAATTTTATATTTACTCATGGATGCTCTTCATATCCCTCCGCCTTTACTTTCTTCCATATCAATGAAGGAAATTTTTCCGGTCGATCATTACATTTAGACAACTCGTTTCAAAGAAGAAGCACTGGACAGAAGGGAATTTTAACTTGATGAAATTTTGGCTGAGCCCCGCGGTTTTTGAAGATATCAAATTTTTTTTAAATCCTGACCAGGTCTGAATTTAATCCTTTTTCCCTCTTTGATCTTTATCTGCTTTTCTCTCCGGATATCCCTTCCATATCCTGTTTTTTTTGGGACCACCTTGAAACTGGCAAAACCTCTGATTTCTATTTTTTCGTTTCTTATAAGAGCTTCCTTTAGAGAAGCAAGGATGGTCTCTACGATTTGGAATGATGTAGCCCTGTTGAACTCTGATTCTTGTTCGATTGTAAGGGCGATATCATTCTTGATCATCCGAGTCTCCTTTTTTTCCTAAGTAAGTTATAATTAATGAATTGAGAACAAAATGTCAAGTGCGAAACGTCTTTTTTTTTAGCCTACTCCGCGCCACCCATCCTCTTTGAATGGGAAGAGCGAGAATCATGAAAGAAATACTGCTTATTGTCAAGGATAAATTATTGACTTGTTTCTTGTTCGTCCCTATAATGAAATCAAAGTGAGTAAGAAGGTTTTAATCCTCTTTTTAAGTCTAGTCGTCCCTTCTTTGTGTTTTTCTTCCATCCTCAGAATCAATGTCGATGCCCCTATCCATCCTGTAACTTCGGAATACATCCGAAACACCATCGACCGTGCGGAGAAGGAAAAGGCTCAGATGATCATTATGATTCTCAATACTCCCGGCGGATTGGATACGTCCATGAGAGAAATCATAGAAAGGATTCTAAGCTCTGATGTCCCAGTTGCTGCCTTTGTCAGTCCGAGCGGGGCCAGGGCTGCTTCTGCCGGATTTTTCATCGCCATTGCCTGTGATATCTTCATCATGGCTCCCGGGACCAACACTGGGGCAGCCCACCCTGTAGGAGTGTCCATCACAGGCCAGGCCATGGATAAGACAATGGAGGAGAAAGTCACTCACGATGCCGCATCTTACATAAAGACCATAGCCGAAAAGAGGGGCAGAAATACTAAGATGGCTGAGGATGCCGTCAGAAAGAGCCTATCTTATACAGAAAGAGAAGCTCTGGAAGGACGATTGATTGATTTCATCGCCAAGGATGTTCAGGAAATCGTGGCCCATTTTGATGGCAGGCAGATAAAGAAGTTTAGCGGTGAGGAAGTCACACTCAGGTTAAAGGATAAAACTATTGTTGATGTTCCCATGACATCCCGTCAGAAATTTTTGATCACCATATCCAACCCCAACTTGGCTTACATTCTGCTCATGCTGGGGCTTCTCGGCTTGTACTTCGAATTCTCCAATCCCGGCGCTATCCTGCCTGGCGTGTTGGGAGGAATCTGTCTCCTCCTTGCCATTTTTTCCTTTCAGATTCTTCCTATCAACTATGTAGGATTGATATTGATTTTAATGGCCATCGGGCTCTTTATCCTAGAAATCAAGGTCCAGAGTTATGGAATTTTAACTATAGGAGGAATTACAGCCATGGTGATCGGTTCGATTATGCTCATCAACACCCCTATTCCAGAGCTCAGACCCAGTCTGAATTTTATCATTCCCGTGGCCATAGGAATTTCCTTAATCTTTATCTTCCTGATTACTCTTGCCATCCGTGCCCACATAAAAAAGGTTCATACAGGAAAGGAAGGTCTGATAGGAGAAATAGGAAAGGCTCAGACAGATATCGATCCGGAAGGAAAAGTTTTTGTCCATGGAGAACTCTGGCAGGCTGAATCATCCGAGAAAATCCTCAAGGACAGCAAAGTCCGGGTCGTTGAAGTGATGGATAACTTAAGGATAAGAGTGACCAAGGCCTAATATAGAGACAAATTTGGCTTGAAATTTCTAGAGTCTTCCTATAGATTGGAAACATTCCATAGATAAATCGAAATCAAGGAGGTCAAAATGGTTACATTTCCCATAATCATCATCGCTTTGGTAGTACTCTATTTACTGAATGCAATCAAAATATTGAGAGAATACGAAAGAGGGGTGATTTTTCGTCTTGGCCGTGTCCTTCCAGATCCCAAAGGACCGGGGCTTATCCTTGTTTTTCCTCCTATCGACCGCATGGTGAGGGTCAGCCTTCGGATTGTGGTTATGGATATCCCCCCTCAGGATGTGATCACCAAGGACAATGTTTCTGTTAAAGTAAACGCTGTTGTCTATTTCAGGGTTATGGATCCTACAAAAGCGATCATTGAAGTTCAAGATTTTCTCTTTGCTACCTCTCAGTTAGCTCAGACAACCCTTCGTAGTGTCCTGGGAGAAGTGGAATTGGATGAACTTCTCTCAGAGAGGGAAAAACTCAACGCCCAACTCCAGGAAATCATCGATAAACACACGGATCCCTGGGGCATCAAAGTGCAGTTGGTGGAGATGAAACATGTGGATCTTCCCGAGAACATGATCCGCGCTATTGCCAAGCAGGCTGAAGCGGAAAGAGAAAGAAGGGCCAAAGTCATCCATGCAGAGGGAGAATATCAAGCAGCGGATAAACTGACCAAGGCTGCTGATATCATATCTACAAATCCTCAGGCTCTCCAACTCCGATTTCTCGGCACTCTCACCGAAATTGCCACCGAAAAAAATTCAACCATCATCTTTCCCGTTCCACTTGAAATGATGAAAGCCTTCCAATATGGAGGACAACAAACTAAAAAAAGCGATGAAAAATGAAAAACAGAGACTATAGAGAAATCCAGCTATCCAGCAGCCATCTGGTCTTCATTTTTATCGGGATATTGATCCTGGGAGTGATTATTTTTCTACTCGGTGTCTCTGTAGGCAAGAAGCAGGCCCAGATCCTTGGAGAGACAGAGGTATCGAACCAGGCTAAGATAGAGGAGGTTCAAGAACAAGCTCCCCAACCTTTGGAGCAACCCAAGGATCCCATCAACAAAGAGCTTGCGCTTCACCAGAAGCCCAAGGAAGAACCGGTAAAAACAGCACCTGAAAGTCAGGAATCAAACTTTTATTATGTTCAAGTGGGAGCCTTCACTGACAATAAAGCAGCCTCCTCCTTTGCTCAAAAATTCAAGCAGCATGGATATTCCACATTGGTGTTGTCTCCATTGCCATCTGATAAAAAACCAGTCTATCGGGTCAGGGTTGGAGGATTCCCGAGCAAAGAAAAGGCGGAAACCATCAGAGAAGAACTGGCCAGCTTGAAGCTAAAAAGGAAGAGCGATTACTTTATAATCAGAAAATAGAAGGAGAAGACAGCTTCTTGGAGCATTTCAGATTGAAATCAAGAGGAAAAACCGGTCGGACTTGCGAATAAAGATACGTGATGTTTTTCTGGTTATAGCAAGCGGCGCTTCGACAGCCTTTGCCTTCCCCAAGTTTAACCTTTCCTTTCTCGCCTGGATTTCTCTTATCCCGCTCCTCTTCGTCATTATCAAATTTAAGCCAGGGAAAGCGTTTTTTTTAGGTTTCTTAGCCGGGATTTCCTACAATGCTGTTTTGATTTACTGGATTCCCGCGGTACCAGCTCACTATGGAAATCTTTCTTACGGGTTTAGTTTCTTGATCTACGTTGTTTTTGTTCTTTTTCTTGCCCTTTATTGGGGAGGCTTCTGTCTCACCTTATCTAAGATTCACCAATCTTTCCCCAAATCGGCTTTTGTCCTTTCTCCTTTCATCTGGGTCGCTTCAGAATATATTTTGACTCATCTTCTCACAGGATTCCCCTGGGGACTTTTAGGCAGCAGCCAATATCAAAATCTTCCTTTTATCCAGATGGCATCTGTAACCGGTGTCTATGGATTATCTTTTGTTATCGTTTTTTTTCAGAGTATGTTTGTCTTTTCCATGAAATACCGGAAAAAGGCTCCGTTCTTCATTGCCCTGGGATTGTTAATACTTGTTTACATTGGGGGATTTCTGAGTATGAAAGAATCCTCCTTGAATGAAAATTCTTTCAAAGGTGCTGTTATTCAGGGAAACGTTTCCTCCGATATCTACTGGAATAGCATCACCACAGAAGAAATCCAAAACCTGTTTAGAAGGCATATGGAACTCAGTCACAAAGCCTATCAAGAAGGAGCACAGCTGATCATCTGGCCCGAATTTTCTGTCCCCCTCTGTTTCAGTTGCTTCCAGGCTTTCTACCAAGGATACAAAGCGAATCTTTTCCAATTTGTGCAGGATACAGGAAGCACTCTCCTTCTGGGCACCAACGAAGTGGCCTCCTCTGATGGAGAAATGCATTACTATAATACTGCTTTGTGCCTCCGTCCCGATCTTTCTACGACCCAATATCACAAGATGCATCTTGTTCCTTTTGGAGAATACACGCCTTATAAGACAATTTTTTCCTTTATCGAAAAGATGACTCATGCAATTGGAGATATCACTCCTGGGAAAAAACAGACTCTCCATAAGTTCGACTCTCTCCTTTTTGGTTCTCCCATTTGTTACGAGATAATCTTCCCGGATTTGGTAAGAAAATTCGTCAAAAAAGGTGCTCATTTTCTGGTAACCATCACCAACGACGGCTGGTATGGTAAAAGTTCTGCTCCTTATCAACATTTTTCGATGGCGGTTTTGAGAGCAGTGGAGAACAGACGTTTTCTGCTGAGAGCTGCCACAACTGGGGTAAGCGGGATCATCGATCCCTACGGACGCCTACTGCATAAATCTGAAATGATGACCATGACCTATTTTGCTGGAAAGATTGCTCCTTCCAAGAAGCTTACCTTTTACACTAAATATGGCGATGTCCTTCCACTCCTTAGCTTGACTTTTTCTCTCCTATTTTTTATTCTGGCTATGATAAAGAGAACCCGTGAAAGAAATTAAGTCCCCCTCAAGACAGTTACTATCAGAGTTTCAGGCAAAGATAAAAGAGTACATGTCTAAATATGAAGAATTAAGAGGTTTTCTTTGACCTAGCCCACAAAAAAGCCCAAGTCGAGGCTATAACCAGAGAGTTATCCTCCCCTGACATCTGGAAAGATCAGGGAAAAACTCAATCCCTCCAAAAGCAAAAAAAAAGGCTGCAAAAGGAGCTTGAGCTTTACGCTAGGATTAATCAGAAAAAGGAAGAGATTGAAGTCCTGGAAGAATTGACTGAGGAAGGAGAAAATGTTGCCGATGAACTCAACCAAACTCTTCTCGTTTTTGAAAAAGATTTGAATGAAGCTGAGCTCCAGACTCTTTTCTTTGAAAAAGATGACGAGCTTGCTGCTATCCTGACCATTCACCCTGGAGCTGGAGGCACAGAGTCCCAAGATTGGGCTGAGATGCTTTTAAGGATGTACCTCCGATACGCTGAAAGAAAAGGCTACAAGACAGAAATTCTGGATTTTCTCCCAGGCGAAGAAGCCGGGCTTAAGAGTGTAACTGTACGTGTGGAAGGAGACTATGTCTATGGCCATTTAAGCCTAGAGTCAGGAGTTCACCGGCTTGTGCGCATCTCTCCTTTTGACGCCAACAAAAGACGTCACACCTCTTTTGCTGCTGTTTTTGTCTATCCGGAGATAGAGAAGGAAATCGAGATAGAAATCGATCCCGACGATTTGCGCATTGACACCTTTCGTTCCTCCGGCCGAGGAGGTCAGCATGTCAATGTCACAGACTCTGCGGTGAGAATCACCCATCTGCCTACCGGAATCGTAGTTCAGTGTCAGAATGAAAGATCTCAACACAAAAACAAAGCCACAGCGATGAAGGTTCTCAGAGCTCGTCTTTATGAGCTGGAGAAGAAAAAAAAGCTGGAAAAGCTGGAAAAGCTGGAAGATGCAAAATCGGAGATTGCCTGGGGGAATCAGATCCGTTCCTATGTCCTCCACCCATATAAAATGATTAAAGACCTGCGTACCGACGTTGAGATGGGAAATGTGGAGAGGGTCCTGGATGGGGATATTGATGAATTCATCGAAGCCAGTCTTTTTCTTCGTAAGAATGAAAAGGAAAAGCGATAATACCGTTCTCTGGGTTATCCTGAATTATTCACAGAAATCAGGTTATTCGATTTTTTCTTTGGCCTCTTCCCATAACTTGTCCATCTCAATCAAGTCTGTTTGGCTCAAATCCAACCCTTTTTCCTTGAGTCTCTTTTCCACGTATTGAAAACGGTGGATAAATTTCTTGTTGGCGTGTTTCAAAGCAATCTCTGGATTGAATCCTAGAAGACGAGCCACATTGGCCATAGCAAAAAATATATCTCCCAACTCTCGAAAAGCCTCATCATCCTGCTTTTCCTGCAGAGCTTTTTCCAGTTCTGAGACCTCTTCCTTGATTTTCTCAAGGGCTTCGAGAGGATGGGACCAATCAAACCCGTATGGGGAAACTCGAAGTCCAATTTGGAAAGCCTCCAAAAGAGAAGGAGCGCTCTTGACCATTCCATCAAAAAGAAATTCTCTTTCCTTTTCTTCTTTTTTCTGGCGATGCCATTGGTCGATGACTTTCTGCGAAGTTTTTAGCTTTTTGTATCCGAAAACGTGAGGGTGGCGACGAACCATCTTCTGGTTGATTCTTTCTAGAACCTCGGAGATGGTGAATTTTTTCATTTCCTTGTAAATCCGCGCTAAAAAGACAACTTCCATCAACACATCTCCCAATTCCTCAGCCAGAGCTTCATCGTCATCTTGGCTGATGGCCTCCACAGCCTCATAGACTTCCTCTAAAAAATAATTGGAGATGGACCTTTCATCCTGCTCCCTGTCCCAAGGACATCCATTCTCGCCCCGAAGGACGTCCAGAATTTTCACTAAACGCTCGAATTTTTTCCCTGCTTTTGCCGCATCTTTCATGTCTTCACTCCCTTGAATTATTTTAGAGAATATTGTAATATTTTTTGTCATTTTAAGACAAAGATTTGTCAAATTCATGGCATTTCTTTCTAACTTGATGATCGGGGGATTAAAATGACAGATAACAAGGAAAAAAGTAAGACAAAAAATGAGAAGCCACAAGAGGCGGAGACTGTTATTCCTCCCCTCGACTTTAGCTCATTAGTGCTTCCTTTTTATACTCAGGCCCTGTTGTCATTAGGCATAGATAAGGACAGCGAATCTGACAAGGATAGAAAGAATTTGGATTTAGTGAAGAGGATGATCGATCTGCTCGACCTCCTGAGAAAAAGAACTCAAGGGAATCTTAAACCGGAAGAAGGGAAATTCCTTGATTCATGTCTCCATCAACTGAAATTGAGCTACATGGAGAGGGCCAAGATCATCAAGCTGTGAGTCCATGAAAGTCATCTATGGATTCGATAATCTCACCTCATTCAGCCAGCAGACCATAGTCGCTCTTGGTAACTTCGACGGTGTCCACCTTGGTCACCAGAGAATCCTCAAATTCGTCACCCGAAAAGCCGTCCAGCTCGATCTTGTATCCATTGTGTTAACTCTTTCTCCTCATCCGGAAAATATCCTGGGGAAAAAGAGAATTAAAATGATACAAACCTTGGAACAAAGATTGGAAGAGATCGAAAAATTCGGCGTTAATGCTGCCTTAGTTGCTCCTTTCAATAAGAAGTTTTCAAGCCTCACTCCCCGTGAATTTATTCAAAAGATTGTAGTCAACTTGCTGCGAGCTAAGGTGGTAGTGGTTGGTGGTGAGTTTCGCTTCGGCAAAAACCGACGAGGAGACATTGCCCTTTTCCGAAAAATCGCACCCAGATTCGATATGCATTTTTTTTCCCTGCCATCGGTGACCAAGAATGGGAAAAAGATCAGTAGCAGCCTCATTCGAAGATATCTTCAAGAAGGTCAAATAAAAAAGGCCATTGCTTTTCTGGGCAAACCTTATGCCATAGATGGCCGAGTCATAAAAGGTAAATCTCGAGGAAAGGTTATCGGTTTTCCCACAGCAAACATCCAAACAGAGAACGAAATCACCCCTCCCGGAGTCTTCATAACCAAGGTAAGGATCGGTTCAAGGGATCTCCCTTCTCTAACAAACATCGGACGCTGCCCCACATTCGAACAACAAGAAACAAACATTGAATCCTACATCATCAATTTTAACAGAAACCTCTATGGAAATAAGATCCGGATTCATTTTTTGGATAAAATTAGAGAAGAGATGAAATTTGCAACCTCACAAGACCTCTCTCGTCAGATACAAAAAGATATTGAAACTGCTAAAGCTTATTTTCGTCTCGTCTGAAGCTTTTGCTATGCTGATCAAAGCATTGACATCGCTTCCTCTCACAAAATCAAGGAGAAGCGCGTTTCTGCGCTTTCATCTTTTCTTGACTTTTTACGTATATTGTTGCATTTTCATAGGGAAAGAAGGAGTCTTGTTGAAGGGAAAAATCCTTCTTTGAATCAACTCCAGTTGCCTCATTAAGGAGTCACTGAGATATCCAAAATCAGGAGTTAGTCCATGGAGGAAAAAATAAAAGCAAGGGTTATGGATGTACGAAAAATAAAAAGAGCTCTGCACCGGATGACCACAGAGATAATTGAGCGCAATCGGAATTTGAAGAATTTAGTGATCGTGGGTATCAGAACCAGGGGAATTTATATCGGAAAAAGAATTTCCAGGTTGATCAAAGAGATGGAAAAAGTCGACATCCCCGTGGGAGTCCTGGATATCACGCTATACCGTGACGATTTTTCAGAGCTGGAAGCTCAACACATGGTAAAGAAAACAGAGATTAACTTTTCGGTAACCAAAAAAGACGTTCTTCTTGTTGATGATGTCCTCTTCACAGGGAGGACCATCAGAGCTGCCATGGATAGCTTGATCGATTTGGGTAGACCTGACACCATTCAACTTCTTGTCCTTGTCGACCGCGGACATAAAGAACTCCCTATAAGAGCTGACTACGTTGGTAAGTTTCTCCCCACATCTAAAAGGGAAGTGGTTCAAGTCAAGGTAAAAGAGATCGACAACACCGATGAAGTACTTATCACAGAGCCTCCAGGGATCAAGTAGGAGAGAGAAATTGCCGTTCAAACATAAGCATCTTCTGGGCATTCGAGATTTAACAACCTCTGATATTTTTTCCATATTGGATACAGCAGAATCGTTGTATGAAATTTCCACTCGAGAAGTAAAAAAAGTCCCAACCTTGAGAGGAAAGACTATCGTTAACCTTTTCTTTGAGCCGAGCACACGCACACGAAGCTCTTTTGAGTTAGCTGCCAAGAGGTTGAGCGCGGATATCATTAATTTTAACAGCCAAGCCAGCAGTGTGGTCAAAGGAGAAAGCCTCAAGGATACGGTTCTCAATCTCGAGGCTATGAACCCCGATGCTATCATCCTCAGGCATTCAGCTGCAGGTGCTCCTCATTTCATCAGCACATTCTGTCGGTCTCACGTGATCAATGCCGGGGATGGTGCTCATGAACATCCTACTCAGGCTCTTCTTGACGCCTTCACCATAAGACAGGAAAAGAAAAAATTCGAAGACTTGAAAGTTGTTATCGCCGGTGATATTCTGCACAGTCGGGTCGCTCGATCCAACATACTTTGTTTGAACAAACTCGGAGCCAAGGTGGTTCTTTGCGGCCCTCCCCCCCTTCTTCCGATGGAATTCAAAGAATTTAGAGTCGATATCGACTTTAATTTCGATAGAGCCTGTAAGGACGCCGATGTGATCATGATGCTCAGGATACAACTGGAAAGACAACAGAGAAACTTCTTTCCTTCGCTGCGTGAGTACAGGAATCTCTACAGCCTGACGTTAGAGAGATACCGAAAGGCAAGGCGGAATGCCATCATCATGCATCCCGGACCCATAAATCGAGGGGTGGAAATATCAGCAGAGATGGCTGATTCTGCTAACTCCGTTATTCTCAAACAAGTAGAGAACGGAATAGCTGTCAGAATGGCCATTCTTTATCTTTTATTGGGAGGAAAAGAGGGTGAGTCTTCTGATTAAGAACGGCAGAGTGATCGATCCTGCTTCAGGAACGGACGAAACATTAGATATTCTCATCGAAAAAGGAAAAATTGTCGCCATAAAACCTAAAATAACGGCAAATCAAGCTAAGACAATCGACGTCTCCAGAATGGTAGTTGCTCCCGGATTTATCGATATGCACACCCATCTCAGGGAACCTGGACAAGAAGACAAAGAGACTATTCGTACGGGTTCTCTTGCTGCAGCCAGAGGAGGCTTTACCTCCATCGCATGTATGCCCAACACCATGCCAGTCAACGATACCAGAGGGGTTACGGAATACATCATCTCTGTGGCAAAAAAAAGAGCTGTAGTGAATGTCTTTCCGGTCGCTACTGTCACCAGGGCTCAGGAGGGAGAAGAACTAACAGAGATGGCCGACCTTACAGAGGCAGGAGCTGTTGCTTTTTCTGATGACGGCCTCCCAGTCAAAACAAGCGAGATAATGCGCCATGCCCTCGAATATTCCAAACTCCTGGACACCACTATCATTGACCATTGTGAAGATAGAAGCCTCACTCAGGATGGAGTGATGCATGAGGGGCATTATTCTTATCTCTTGGGCCTGAAGGGAATGCCCGCTTCTTCTGAAGAGGTCATAGTCGCCCGTGATCTCATCCTGGCTGAGAAGGCAGATGCCAGAATTCATATCGCTCACTTGAGTGTAAAAGGCGCGGTTGAGCTCATCAGAGAGGCCAAACGGAAGAAAATCAAAGTCACCACAGAAGTGACTCCCCACCATCTGCTGTTGAATGATAGTCATCTTGATAGCTACGATACGAACCTTAAAGTCAATCCTCCTTTGAGAAGTGAAGATGATGTCGGATCCTTGATCCGGGCTGTTAAGGAGGGAGTGGTTGATGTTTTTGTCACAGACCATGCTCCTCACACTGTTGATGAGAAAAGTGTCGAATTTGATAGTGCTCCTTTCGGCATCAACGGTCTGGAGACAGCTGTCTCTCTTCTCTTGTCTGGACTGGTAAATAAAAATATTATCCCTATTGAAAGATTTATAGAGATGATATCCACCACCCCGGCTCGAATCCTTGGACTCGGAAATAAGGGCAAAATTCAAGAAGGAGCAGATGCGGATCTCACCATCCTCAACCTCCACAAGGAAGTTGTTGTCGATGTCAACACCTTTAAATCCAAAAGCAGAAATAATCCTTTTCATGGCTGGAAACTCAAAGGAGCGCCGGCGATGACAATTGTGGGAGGTAAAATCGTCTTTTCAGCATAGTTGCAGATGAGTACAAACTTCTCCCAATTGGAAAAAAGGATAGGCTACACATTTAAAGACAAAGATATTCTTCTGCAGGCTCTCACCCATAGTTCATATGCTTATGAAAACCACCAAGAAAACCGTTCCAACAACGAAGTCTTGGAGTTTTTAGGAGATTCGGTATTGGGCTTGGTTGTGGCTGATTTCCTCTGCCATTACTATACTGATCTTTCAGAAGGTGAACTCTCTAAACTCAAATCTGCTGCAGGAAGCACCTCATCTCTTTCCTATTTTAGTCAGAGAATAAAACTGGATAAGCACATTTTACTGGGAAAAGGAGAAGAAAAAAGCGGAGGAAGGAAAAAAAAGACCATCTTGGCAGGAGCTTTTGAGGCTTTGATTGCAGCCATCTATCTAGATGGAGGGCTCCAGGAGACCAGGAAATTCTTGATTCCCTATCTTGAGAGCTTGTTCAAGAAGGTTGATGTCGAAAAATTTTTCATAAACAACTACAAATCAGCCCTCCAGGAATATTTCCAAAAAGAAAATCTCCCAGCTCCTTTTTATAAGACCATTACCACCAAAGGTCCAGATCACAAAAAAGTCTTTGTGGTGGAGGTTTTTTCTCAAGATAAGCCTCTTGCAAAAGCAAAAGGGCTGTCCAAGAAGAGTGCTGAAAAAAGGGCTGCCCAAAAAGCCCTCAAGAATCTTCTTGGCAAGAAAATCAGAACATTGACCTCAGACACTTTCCTCCTGAGGAAAAAGAAATGATTGAGTCCTATTCATTCGGTCGCATAATTGTTGAGGGAAGGGTTTTCACTTCAGATCTCGTCATCTTCCCGGAGAGAATTCATGAATCTTGGTGGCGAGAATCAGGACACAGACTCTGCTGGCAGGATGTTGAAGAGGCGTTTAAATCCCAGCCAGAGGTTCTCGTCGTGGGTACAGGATTTGCTGGACTGATGAAGGTAGAGGAAGAAGTGAGGCAATATGCCCATGCCAAGGGAATCCATCTCATCATTGAAAAGACAAAAAAGGCAGTAGAAAGATTCAATGAAATCTCTCCCCAAAAAAGAACAGTAGGGGCTTTTCATTTAACATGTTAAAGCCTTTCTCTTTGAAGAAAAATGGCCAAATGTGCAAAATGCAAAAAGAGAAAAGCCAAACGATTTTGCATGGCTTTGGGTGAATCCATCTGTAGCCTCTGTTGTGGAGTCCTCAGGGAAAAGGAAATTCATTGTCCTTCGAATTGCACTTTTCTTATCAAGCACAAGCCTTACCAGGAAAGAAGAATCATAGGAAAAAAACAAAAAATTTCTTCAGCCGAGACTTTGTCTGAAAATGGCGTCACAAAAGATGAGAGGCTGGTCTGGCTGGCTTTTCATATAGAAATGCCCATCAAAGCTTTCGCAGAAAAAAAAGCCTCATTCATGGATAAAGATGCTCTTCTTGCCTTGGAATATGCAAGGGAAAAAATAGAGAAAGGGAAGAGAATCCTTATTGTGCCTGATGAAAAAACTGGACCCTGGAATGAATTGGGTGAAGCCATTTATCAAAGTGTTGAAAAATGTCGATACGAAAAAAAGATCGTTTTGCCAGGAGATAAAGAAAGCTACTCCAGTGGAGAAAAAATCAAATGCCTGGAAAGAATCAGTTTTTCGGTTAAATATTGGGCTAAAGATAACTTTGAAGGCCGAAACTACACAGAACGCCTCCTGGAACGCTTCTCTCGCTTACAGCAATCATCCCGCCAAAAAAAACTTATCCTCACTTCTTAACCTGGATTATTCATGAATAATGCAGGTTAATTAGGCCATTAGCCCTTGCTCATAAGTACGGCAACGAACTCCAGTGAAGTGATATTAGAGCAGACAATCTTGATCATAGCAGCGATAGGAACAGCCAGGATCATTCCTGGTATCCCCCATAGCCAGCCCCAGAAAAAGAGAGAAAACAGGACCACTAGCGGGCTCAACCCTAATCCTTCCCCCATCAGTCTGGGCTCAACGAAATTTCCCATGGTCATTTGAATAATGCCTAGGATGAGAAGAATCCAGAAGGCCGGCCAAAGGGTTTCGAACTGGAAAGCTGCAATGGTCAAGGGAAGAGCTGTGGCAATGATCGAACCGATGTTGGGGATATAATTGAGAAGAAATGTCAAAAACCCAAAAACAATAGCAAAATCCACGCCAAACATCATCAGAACCGCTGTGACCATGACACCTGTAAAAAAGCTGACAATGGTCTTTATGGCCAGATATCTTTGGATTTGGCTATCTATGTTCTGGATGACATTGATAATCTTTAAACTTCGGCTTGTGCTGAAGGAGGCTCTTATTTTTTCCTTTGTTTTGCCCCGTCCCGCCAAGATAAAGATCAGAAAAACAAAGATCAAAAAGAGGTTGGAGAGAAAGGAGAAAAAAGGACCTAGGGAGGAAAGAAGAAAACTCCCTATCTTGTTGATATCCAGCTGACTTACCCAGTCAAAAGGGTCTCGTGTATGTCCTGCGAGTTTAAATTTCTCCTGAAGTGAGGAAAGTATAGAGTTGAGCTTTTGACCATATTTTGGGAATTCAGAGGCAAAAGATTTACCACTTGAGTAAAAGAGAACTCCCAAGAGATAGATGACGAAAAATGAGATGATAAGGATAAAGACGATTGAGATAGCTTTAGGGATTTTAAGTCGAGTCATAAAATCCACTACAGGAGAGAGAACAAAAGATAGAAAAATAGCCAGGAAAAAGGGAAAAAGCACGGGTTTGGCATGTTGCAACACAACGCCAGCGATGAATATGACGACAATCACAAGAGAGGCCGAGATAACCCTATTTCCTTGCATAACTGACTTTCTTCTCGATCATTATAATTCATTTGACACAGGAATCAAAATTTTAAATGGCTCGGTAAGCATCCTTATTTCCGTGACAGTTTAAACAGCAGTCAGCTTACCTGACTGGTACTGCATCACGGTTTTGGGGATGCTTCCAATGGCTAGGATAGCATTTCAATCTTCCAAGACAGTCCTTTTTTGCGGTAGCTATAGAACCTTTTAGAAAAAGGAATTTCCCCTAAAAAGGTGACCTATAAGGAATGAATATCACCCCATTATTCACCTTGAAAGGCGATTGACCATTGCCTACTCCTGTATTACACCAACACTATAAGAGAAAAGGACTACCATGAAGGTTTTGATAGCGGAAGATGAACCCATTTCTTGCCGGGCACTGGAGAAGAGCGTTACAGGCTGGGGATATGAAACAGTAATCGCAAAAAATGGCAAAGAAGCATGGGAAGCCTTGAGAAAGAATGAGGTTCGAATAGCAGTGGTGGATTGGATGATGCCGGGTATGGATGGGATTGAACTGTGCCAGAAGATACGTCACGATTATCAACAGAAGAAATCCAAATACACCTACATTATCCTTCTTACGGGCAAAGATCAGCAGGGAGATATCATTACTGGACTATCTGCCGGGGCCGATGATTATATCACCAAGCCTTTTAGTTTTCTTGAGTTGAAGGTCAGGATTCAAAACGGCGAGCGGATAATCAAGGTTGAGGACGATCAAATCGAGTTGGCCAGTTATGACAGTCTGACAAAAGTGTGGAATAGAAAAAAAATCCTTGATTTTTTCAAAGAAGAGCTTTCCCGAGGTCGGCGAGAAAATCAAGCCACAGGAGTGGTCATAGTCGATGTAGACTGGTTCAAGAAGGTAAATGATTCCCATGGACACTTCGTAGGAGATGAAGTACTCATTGAGGTTGTTTCTCGCTTAAAGAAGTGCATTCGTGGTTATGACAAGCTTGGCCGTTATGGCGGAGATGAGTTGATTCTGGTTCTTCCCAACTGTGGGTTGACTCATGTGAAGAATATTGCCGAACGTCTTCGTCTCAGCGCCTGTGAGAAAAAAATCAGCACAAAAAAAGGTCTCCTGGATATCACTATCAGCGTGGGAGGGATCTCATCAGATGTATCTTTGGAGGCTTCCGCAGATGATCTCATTCAAGCCAGTGATAGAGCTCTCTATTCAGCAAAGAAGAGAGGACGTAACAAAGCTGTCATCATCGAACATCTTGAAGCTGGGAGCTAATGACTATGAGCAGAGCCTTGCATAAGCTTTTAGATGAGGTTGAGAGAGTGACAGATTTCGATGCCCGATTCTACAGAAAATCAACCCTGATTAGGAGAGTCGATTCCAGAATAAGAGAGACCCGCTCTATGAACTGCCGAAATTATCTGAGTTATTTGAAAAAGAATCCATCTGAATATGAAAGGTTTCTGGAAGCTTTGACCATCAATGTGACAGATTTCTTCCGTGATAAAAGTGTGTTTAATACTCTGAAAAGGAACATTTTGCCTGATATTATCCAGAACATTAAAGACAAGAAGAGAAAAGCCATGCGCATCTGGTCGATCGGCTGTTCCAGGGGACAAGAACCCTACTCCATAGCCATATTGCTGAAGGAAATCTCAGAAAAAAATAAGAACCATGTCCAAATCTTCATTCACGCTACCGATATGAACAAAACTGCTCTGACAAAAGCCAGGTCCGCTTACTATAATGAAGAAGAAGTCAAGAGCGTCCCTCCCCAATATCTGAAGAAATATTTTGAGAAAGTGTATGATGCATATCGAGTGAGAAAAGAGTTGAGAGAGCTAGTGCGGTTCAAACGACACGATCTTATAAAGGGAAACTCGCTAGGTAAGTTTCACCTTATCCTCTGTCGGAATCTCTTTATTTTCTTTGAACCGCAGTTGCAAGAAAAAATATTAAAAAAAATACACACTTCTCTCAAGAGAAATAGCATCCTGGTCCTGGGAAAGGCAGAAACACTGAAGGATGACAGCTTGTTTCGATGCATTGCAGCTCAAGACCACATTTATAGGAAAAGAGCCTCGTCATGATCAGAACATGACGGATAACAAGGACATCGGATAGGCAATGAAAAAAGAGAATACAGACCAATCAGACAGCTTTGAAAAACTCTATGAAATTCTGGGACAAGACGTCCAATCATTAAGAAAGCTCTATTTAGATATCGATGAAGCGCGGAAAAGCCTCTTCCAGAAGCACAGAGAAATGCTGCTTCTCAATAAAAAGCTTGAAGCATCTGAGCAGCTGAAATCTTTGAATGAAGAGCTAGAGGCTACTACTGAGGAGTTGCGGGCTTCCAATGAGGAGCTTGAGGCTACTAATGAAGAACTCAAGGCTACCAACGAAAAGCTGCAGGAACGGGAACATGAGCTGGCTAAGCGTGTAAAAGAACTGCATTGTCTTATTTCTATCTCAAACCTTGTGGAAAAGAAAGGTCTTTCCTGGCCCGAAATCTTTCAAGGCATCGTCGAGATTATCCCTCCTGTCTGGGAAAATCCTGAGCGCATATGTGCTCGTATTTCTCTAAAAAATCAGGAATTTAAGACAAGCGGGTTTAAAGAAACGAAATGGAATCTCAGTGAAAACATCAATGTCAACGGTGATCAAATTGGCACTTTACAGGTCTGCTTCTTAAATGAGAGATCAAGACCAGAACTCTTTCTGAAGGAAGAAAAAGAATTGCTTAGAGCTATAGCCAAAAGGCTCGGAGAAATCGTTGAACTCAAAAGAGCAGAGGAAAATTTCATCCTCGAAAAAGCACGATTGGATCAACTGTTCGACAACGCACAGGAAGCTATTGTCATGGCGGACAAAGAAGGTATAGTGCTCCGGGCCAATAGTGAGTTCTTCAGATTGTTTGGGTATAACCAGGATGAAATATTGGGTCAACAGTTGGATCAATTGATCGCACCGGAGGAAGAACACAATCATGCTTTCTCCATAACCAAAAAAGTAGCGGATGGAGAGAATGTTGCCTTCGAAGCCATTCGCCACCGTAAAGATGGAACTCTCATTCAAGTCTCAGTCCTCGCCTCTCCCATAATGGTCGATGGAAAACTGGAGGCTATTTACGGAATCTATAGAGATATTTCCTTGCAGAAGGAGCTTATAGACAAACTGAAAGAGTCTGAAAAGAAATTTCATGATGTTGCTTTGAGCTCAGGGGACTGGATCTGGGAGACAGATCGAAACGGATGCTATACTTTTGCATCCGGAAAAGTAAAGCAAATTCTTGGATATGAACCCCACGAGATCTTGGGAAAAACACATTTCGACTTGATGTCCGAGAATGAGGCGGAAAGAATAAAAGGATTATTCCAAAAAATCGCCTCTGAAAAAAAAGCCATAATTGACGTGGAGAACTGGAATGTCACCAAAAATGGCAGAAAAATATGCCTTTTAACCAACGGAGTTCCAATTCTGGATGAGAAAGGTGAGCTTCTTGGATATCGGGGAGTGGACAAGGACATTACAGACCGCAAGCGAGTAGTACAAGAACTCCAACAGAGTGAAGAGAAATACCGAGCGCTCTTAGAACAAAGCGCAGATAATATCTATATCATGGATGTGGAAACCAAAAAGGTGCTGGAGGCTAATGACACCTGGCGGAACTTATTAGGATATTCTGAAGAAGAAATGAAAAGCCTGACTATCTACGATTTTGTGATGCACTCTCGTGAAAATATCGATCAGGTAATAGAAGAGATGGCCAGTAAAAAAAGAGCCTTCATCGGAAAGCGAAAATACAAGCGTAAGGATGGGATTCCCCTAGATGTGGAAGTGAGCGCAAGCTTGATTACCTGTGGCGGAAGGAAAGCCTTGTGTGTTGTTTCGAGAGACATTACAGAGAAGGAAAAAGCGGAAGAAGCACTGAGAGAGAGTGAGCAAAAATACAGAACCATATTCGAATCTTTTCATGATATTTATTATCGTACTGATAACGAGGGAGTTATAACTGTAATCAGTCCTTCCGTTCGATATCAAGCAGGTTATGAGCCTGCTGAAGTCATCGGTCGACCTTCCACTGATTTTTACTACAACTCCGCTGATCGAGAAGCTTTTATGCACAAATTGAGAGAGTCAGGTGTTTTGCATGACTACGAAATAAAGTTTAAAACAAAGGATGGAAAACCTATAGATGTTTCTACAAATGCCCGCATTCTTTTTGATGAGAACAATCAGCCGGTCGGTATAGAGGGTGTCTTGCGGAACATCACAAAGCGGAAGCAGCAGGAGGAGGCCATTCAGAAAGAAGCCTCCAAGCTTTCTGCCATGATCTCTGGATTGGAAGAAGGCATTTTGTTTGTTAATGCAGAGGATCAAATTGAAGAGGTGAATGACTATTTTCTCAGGCTCATTGACAAAGAAAAAACTGAAATAATAGGTAAGAGAATTTGGGATTTGAATTCTATCATCTCGGATGAAAAAATAAAGAATCAGATTGAAGAGATCAAGAAGAATTCTCAGGCAGCACCCATTCAGGCTCAGAAATCCCTGTTTGGCTTGGAAACCATGCTTCGCATTCAACCTGTTTATCACAGGAGTCAATACCAAGGTCTTATTGTTAACATCAGCGACGTCACTGAACTTGTCCGAGCGAAAAAAGAATCACAATCAGCCGATCAAGCTAAGAGCGAATTCTTGGCTAACATGAGCCATGAGATCCGAACTCCTATGAATGGTGTGTTAGGCATGGCTGAGCTTGCTCTCAATACAAATCTAACGCCTGAACAGCGCAAATATATCGAAGGGATAAAATCATCATCTGAATCCCTGATGACCTTGATCAATGACATCCTGGATTTTTCCAAAGTGGAAGCAAAAAAGCTTGAACTGGAGACTGTTCCCTTCATCCTACAGGAAATCATCTACGACACGGTTTGTAATCTTTCTCTTCATGCTCATAAGAAGAAGCTTGAGTTGGCTTGTGATATTCCTCCTCAAATTTCATACCAGGTTTTAGGGGATCCGGTGCGATTACGACAAATTCTTATTAATCTTGTTGACAATGCTATAAAGTTCACCGAGAAGGGTGAGGTGATCGTTTCTGTTAAGGAAGAGACAAACACGGATGAAGAAGTTGTTATCCACTTTATGGTAACCGATACAGGAATCGGTATACATGAGGAAAAACAAAAATTGATATTCAATGCTTTTGCTCAAGCGGATGGATCCATGACACGAAAATTCGGAGGGACTGGATTAGGTTTGGCCATATCCTACCAACTCGTCAATCTCATGGGAGGAAAGATCTGGGTTGAAAGCAATGTCGGAGAAGGTTCTTCTTTTCACTGTAAAATTCCTTTTAAAATGCCAAAGGATCAAGAGGGCAGATCTTTTTCAACGAGACTTGATATTTTGAAGGGCCTCCCTGTGTTGATCATCGACGACAACGCCACCAACAGGAATATCCTCAAAAAAATGCTGGCCAATTGGCGTACCAGGCCCACAGAAGCTGAAAGCGGAGAGGAAGCACGTGTACTTATCGATCGTGCTGAGAGTGAAGGTAATCCCTTTGCTTTCGTGGTCATGGATGCCTATATGCCTGGAATGGATAGCTTCATCCTGGCTCAGGAAATCAAGCAAAATCCAGACCTTGCCAAATCGACGATCATCATGCTGAACTCGGCTGAAACTCAGGGAGATGCTGTCCCTTGGCAGAAGTTAGGTGTTTTCGCCTTCATCACAAAGCCCATCAAGCAGAATGAACTTCTGGAAGCAGCGATAAAAGTTCTGAGCAATGATACCGAAGAGAAAGAGCCTGTCCCCCAGCCATCTTCTTCCTCGAAGCAGGAAACCAGTCCGGGATATCGTGTGCTCGTTGCTGAGGACAACATCGTCAATCAAAGAGTAGTGTGCTACATGCTCGAAAAACATGGACACCAGGTCACATCGGCACATAACGGGGAGGAAGTGCTGGAAGCCATTGAAAAGCAGATTTTTGATCTTATCCTGATGGATATCCAGATGCCCAAAGTGGACGGATTTGAGGCCACATCCGCCATACGAGAGAAGGAGAAGAAAACGGGTTCTCATATTCCCATCATCGCCCTCACCGCTCACGCTATGAAGGGAGATAAGGAAAAATGCATCGAAAATGGAATGGACGACTATATTTCAAAACCGATTGAACCTGAAGATCTTTTCGATACAATTAATCGTGTGATAAAAAAATTAAAAAATAAACAGAGCGAATTTGAAAATATGAGAAATGAAATCTGATCAAACAAGTATGCTCGAAGTACTTATTGCAGAAGATGATCCTGTCTCCCAGAGGATTCTGGAGAAAAACATGAAGGATTGGGGATATAAAGTGATTATCGCCAATAATGGCCAAAACGCTTGGCAGGCCTTACAAAAAGAAGAAATTAGAATGGCTGTTTTCGACTGGATGATGCCCAAAATAAACGGTGTGCAACTCTGTCAGAAAGTGCGTCTACAGAAAAAAGACACATACACCTACATTATTCTTCTTACCTCCCGAGATCGACAAGAAGATATCGTGGAGGGTCTTTCTTCTGGAGCTGACGATTATATTGTAAAACCCTTCAACACATTGGAGCTAAAAGCCCGCCTCCAGACCGGAAAGAGAATCATCGACCTTCAAAACCAGCTTCTCCAGTCTAAAAAACAACTAGAGACACTGGCCACCCAAGATAGCCTAACTAAACTCTGGAACAGGGCAACCATCATCAAACATCTTGGAGAGGAACTCAATCGAAGTTCAAGAGAAAAAAAACCTGTCGGTACCATCCTGGTGGATATTGACTATTTCAAGAACATTAACGACAGCCACGGTCATCATGTTGGAGATGAGGTTTTGATAGAGGTAGCCTCCCGTCTGAGAAAGCACATTCGATCATATGATAAAATCGGCCGCTATGGTGGGGATGAACTTCTGGTGGCTCTTCCCAATTGTAGCCTCTCCATTGTCAAGGAAATTGCAGAACGGCTTAGGAAAGTGGTTTGTGAAAAGAAAATCAAGACAGAAATTGGCCTCATCGCTGTCACCCTTAGCCTGGGAGGTGCTTCATCTGAGAATCAATCTGTCATTTCGGCAGAAGGCCTGATCAAGGCCAGTGATCGTGCTCTTTATCAGGCGAAGAGGAATGGACGCAATTGTATGGTGATTAATAGGCACATTCAAACCCTGAAGAAAGGAAGAAAATGAGTGATATCAATACCTCAAAGACTCCTCTTCCCATAGATATACCCTCTGCTCTGGAAAGAATAGGAGGAGACGAATCTTTTCTTTTTGACCTGATCAATATTTATGTTGAAGATTTCACAGATAAATTTGAGAAGCTTAAAGCAGCAGTGGAAAAGGGAAATTTTGAGACCATAACAGATATCGGCCATAATCTGAAAGGCTCATCAGCAAATTTGAGCCTTCCCCTTCTCCAGGAAATCTCATACCAATTTGAAATCGCAGGCAAGGAAAGGGACCTCGAGAAGGCCGAAAAAAATCTCAATCTACTCAAAGAAGAATTCCATAGATTAAAAATTTTTCTTCAAAATAGAGATTAAACTCTCCTCCCTGGCAAAGGTAATAAAATTGAACTATAGCATCTGGCCAATATGTTTTTCTAAAGATTGAATCAGTACCTGGAGGTATTTTTTCCCTGCATCTTCTTGCCCATCCTTAATCTTCATCACGCCAGCCAGATAATTCTCCACTCTTGCTAGAAAAATATGTTCGTAATAACGGTCTTTCAGATGAAAACCGAGAGGAATTTCTTCAGTATTTCCTTCTCCTTTGGCAGTTATAAATTGATCCAGCATGTCCTGAGCTTCTTTTCCATTTTTTCCCTCTATGAGGAAACATTCGAATTCGAGATCCCCGAGCCTATAATTGGCAAGATATCCATCATGGAAAAAATTGTATCCCAAGAAATTATGCAAGATAAACTTCTCCGTATTTGGAACCAATCCTTGCTTAGGAAAGACATCAAGTAAAGATGGGAATTGTCCCTCATCATGAATT
>Ga0315551_10000354_pt1 | contig 36833 bp, 33 predicted proteins | sample SalMarSW160290MG_FD_203678 | JGI IMG/M metagenome (GOLD analysis project Ga0315551, IMG submission 203678) | Salt marsh sediment microbial communities from the Plum Island Ecosystem LTER, Massachusetts, United States - Salt Marsh Sediment SW1602-90 ...
CACTTTACTTTTGCCCAAGATAACCATTTTAGCTTTACGATTATCTCCAGCCAGTATTGCGTTTCACTGGATTCACTTTCACAAATCTTAATCTTGTTTCTAAAATCGGCTTTGCTTCTGGCTCGATTGGCTTCTCGATAATTTGCACCGATAGAAGTTCCAGACTTTGTCATTTGATTTCTTATTACCCTTGCTTCGGGTGTATTTGGTAAAGTTCTTGATAAATGAATTATACGCACGGCGAATTCTCGCGTCCGGTTTTCAGGCTCTTTAGCGAATTCTTTATTATTCACAACTTTAGCACACTTTAGGCAATTTAGCACACTTTAGGCACTTTAGTTCTTTCTACTTTTTCATTTTTTTGTGAACCGCTGCAGCGACCTTTAGAGGCAAGCCGAACAGCCGTATAAAGCCGGTTGCATCGGTTGGGTCATACTCGGCGCCCATCTTAAAGCTGGCCAGGTCTGTTCGGTAGAGACTATTCGGGCTTTTTATACCGGCTGGTGTGCAGCGGCCCTTGAACAGCTTCATCTTGACTTCGCCGCTGACATTTTGCTGAGTAACATCGATAAACGCATCGAGCGCCTCACGCAATTGATAAAACCACAGGCCGTAATAAACTAATTCAGCGTATTTCAGAGCAACCTGATGTTTGTAGTGCATAGTTTCTCTATCGAGTGTCACGCTCTCTAAGGCATTGTGGGCAGCAACTAAGATTGTGCCTCCAGGCGTTTCATAAACACCCCGCGATTTTATACCAACCAGCCGATTTTCGACTATATCTGCCTGGCCGACGCCGTGTTTGCCGCCGAGCCGGTTCAATTCTTCGATTAGCTTCACACCGCTTGTTAGCTTGCCATCCAGTTTTATCGGCACTCCTTCGTGGAAGCCGATTGTAACGTAATCCGGCTTGTCTGGTGTTTTCGATACCGGCCGCGATATTACAAACAAGTCGTCTTTCGGCTCGTTGGCTGGGTCTTCGAGGTCTGCCCCTTCATGGCTGATATGCCAGAGGTTTCGGTCTCGGCTGTAAATTTTCTTCTTGCTTTGCTCAATCGGTATCTTATGTTTTTTGGCGTAATCGACAGCCGCTTCGCGCGAAGTTAATTTGAACTTCGGGTCTTTCCACGGTGCGACAATTTTCAGCGTCGGGTCTAAAGCCATATATGTCAATTCGAATCGCACCTGGTCGTTGCCCTTGCCGGTTGCGCCGTGGCCGACTGCAGTTGCTCCTTCTGCTTGAGCGACTTCGACCTGATGTTTTGCGATTAAAGGCCGGGCAATGCTCGTGCCCAGCAAGTACTGCTTTTCGTAAACAGCACCGGACTTAAGCAGCCGCCACAGGTATTCTTCCACAAACTCCTTCCGCAAGTCCTTCACGACGCACTTAACCGCTCCGCTTGCCAGCGCCTTTCGTTTAATCCCGGTTAATTCCTCGCCTTGCCCTAAGTCTGCTGCAAATGCTATCACCTCGTAGCCGTAGGTCTCTTTAAGCCAGGGCAGAATTATGCTGGTATCCAGACCGCCGCTGTATGCCAATACTACTTTTTCTTTCTTCGTCATCTTTCACCTCGTAAAAGCTCTTACTCGCCGTGCTGCGCACTTGGCGCAGCAGGTCTCAAACTCGGATTATACAAAGGATTACCAGCAAAGACAATGGAAAGTATGTGTGAATATCCCTCAAAAGATGCAGGAAACTGGTAAATGTCGAAATAGAAGCTGAACAGGAAAATACTTGATATACCAGAGATTGTTGGTAAACTTTCGGCGATGTTTCGTCGTATGTAATGCATATCGTGCAGAAAACGCATAACCCGATATGCGCGACACGAAACCAGATAAGAACTAAAATATTTTAAGAGGAACTGAGAATGGCTGAATATTCGGCAAGTCCTGAAGGCGAAAAATTCACAATTCCCCAGGACAGTGAATACGCTGCGGAGTTTAAGCGAATAGAGTCGCTTGTAGAAGCAGCACGGGCTGAGAATAAAGAAATCGTTGTAGTGATGGGTGTTGGTTTCGTAGGGGCCGTTATGGCGGCTATTATCGCTGATACCGTCGATAAGAAAAGCGGCAAACCCAGCAAATTTGTGATTGGCTGTCAACGACCCAGCACACGAAGCTATTGGAAGATACCCCTTCTGAATCAAGGTGTCTCGCCGGTGAAGGCCGAAGACCCCGAGGTCCAGCCGATGATTGCACGCTGTGTGCTGGAAAAGAAGACCCTCATAGCCACTTACAATAATGATTGCCTTAAGTTGGCCGACTGTGTTGTCGTTGACGTACAATGTGATTACACCAAAAACGACCTCGGCAATATGCGGACCGGCAGGGCGGAAATGGCTGCGCTGGAAGCTACGATAAAAACCATCGGCGAGAAGATTCGGTCAAACTGCCTGACGCTTATAGAGACCACCGTGGCTCCGGGGACAACGGAGTTTGTGGCCTGGCCGATTATGAAAAAGGCCTTTGCAGTACGCGGTATAAAGACAGAACCGCTGCTTGCGCACAGCTTCGAGAGGGTCATGCCGGGCAGACATTATGTTTCTTCGATACGTGATTTCTGGCGTGTGTGCTCCGGCTGTAATAAAGAAGCAAGAGACAGGGTCGAGAAATTCCTGCGAGAGGTTCTTAACACCGAACAATATTCACTGACGGTTATGGACCGGCCAATCGAGTCGGAAACTACCAAGATTGTCGAGAATTCTTACCGTGCTGCAATCCTGGCGTATCTTAACGAGTGGAGCTTGTTCGCAGAGCGAAACGGCGTGGACCTGATTAAGGTCATCAAGGCGATTAAGGTCAGGCCTACCCACAGCAATATCATTTTTCCCGGCCCCGGTATTGGTGGATACTGCCTGCCAAAAGACGGAGGGCTGGGATACTGGGCGTACAGGCATATTCTCGGCTTCGATGACGATATATTCAAGATTACGCCAACAGCAATCGACATCAACGACACTCGCGGCCTTCATGCAGCGAAACTTACGAGAGACGCACTTCGCAATATGGGGCGTCAAATAGCCGGTGCGAAGGTACTTTTATGCGGCGCCAGCTATCGCCAGGATGTCGGTGATACTCGTTACAGCGGCTCTGAGATAGTCGTCCGCAAGCTGACCGAGATGGGAGCTGAGATGCAGGTACATGACCCGTATGTTGAGCACTGGTACGAGCTGGAAAGACAGGATACCTACCCGGTGCCCGGACATTCCCTTGCAAGATTTTTCCGCAACCAGGATGAGCTGGTCAATACCCGCGTCCAGCACGATATTGCTGCCGCACTGGCCGGCGCAGAAGCAATGATACTCGCCGTCCCGCACGAACCTTACTTGCAGCTTGAACCGGATAAAATAGTCGAATGGACAGGTGCTCCTTTGGCGGTAATCGACTGCTTCGGGATATTGGACGACGAGAAAATCCGCCGATACTTCGAGCTTGGCTGCGAAGTAAAAGGTTTAGGCAGAGGACATATTCAGAGAATAAAAGAAGAAGTAAGAAAAAACAGATGATATGGATATCAGGGACAAACGAATAGCGATTCTGTCGCCGGTGGCATGGCGTACGCCTCCACGAGCATACGGCGCGTGGGAGACCGTGGCCAGCAATATTACAGAGGGCTTGGTAGCACGCGGGTGGAAGAATGTAACGCTCTTTGCCACAAAAGAATCTATAACTGAGGCAAAACTTGTCGGTTGGATAGATAGAGGTTACGAAGAAGACAAAACACAAATCCCAAAGGTCTCCGAGTGTCTGCATATTTCCAAGGTTATGGAAAGAGCCGATGAATTTGACCTTATTCATAACAATTTCGATTATCTGCCGTTGACCTACCTTCGGCTTATCAAAACACCGATGCTGACAACTATCCATGGTTTTTCCGACGAGGATATAAAACGTGTTTATCACGACCACAAAGATAGCTATTATGTCTCTATCAGTGACTCCGACAGGGACAAAGATTTGCCTTATCTTGCCACTGTTTACAACGGCATCGACCTTTCCAACCTTACCTTTCGAGAAACGCCGGGCGACAAGCTTGTCCACTACGGACGGATACATAACGATAAAGGAACGCATCTGGCCATTGAAGTTGCAAAAAAGTATGGCATGGACTTGCTGATAGCGGGCATAATCCAGGACCAGAGCTACTTTGATAATCTTGTCAAACCTCACATTAACGACTCCTCGATTCAGTACATAGGTCCGGTCAATCCTGTTCAGCGTGATGCGCTGCTTAAAGAAGCATACACGGTGCTTCATCTTAATCTGATACCCGAACGGTTCGGCCTGGTGATGGCGGAGTCTATGGCTGCGGGTGTACCTGTTATTGCGATGGATTTGGGCTCGTGTCGTGAGGTTATCGCAGATAAACAGACGGGCTACTTGGTCAATAATGTCGAAGAAGCCGTTGAGGCCGTTGGCAAAATCGGTAAAATAGACCGTAAGGAATGCCGCCGGCATGTCGAGGAAAACTTTACTATCGATTGTATGGTCCGCGGCTATGAAAAAGTATATGAGGAAATCTTCAGACGAGGAGTCCAAAAGAAGGGAATTTCGTAATGGATATAAATAAGCTCGTCTCCGATTTCGAAAATGTGAAACTTGACACTTTGATGAAAGATATAAAAGAAGAGATATCTTCGAAAACCAGAGAAGGTTGTATTTTTCCGCCTTATATTCCCTTGATTGGCAAAGAGTATAACAATTTCAGAATTTTGATTTACGCGACAGCGCAAAATATGTCGCACGAAGGATGTGTTGCTAATGCTTACTCTGACCTATATAAAAAAAACCCGACTAATCTTGTAAAACGCCTATATCGCTCACATAAAGACGCTGATTTCAAATGTAGTGATAACGAGCTAAAATTTTCAGAAGTTGATATCCAGCCTTGGCGGACAGGTATTCTCCCTGCTTTAGTAGGGTTGTTTCTAAAGGCGGTGCGCAATCAACAATTTCAAGAGTTTGGGGAAATTCAAGATCGTGTGGCAGTAACCAATTACTACAAATTCTCTCTCCATATTCATAAAGGTAATAAGGATTTAAATCCTAATAGCCTTAACAAAGATAAACGTTTTGAAGATTACCTATCACTAAATGATAAGTTGGTCAAGATGGAGCTTGAGTGCTTGAGACCCCAATATGTATTAACGTTCGGATGGCGTCAATTCAACTTTTTGAAAGGACAGCAGCTTGGATTTAAAGTCGAAAGAATAAATGATCCTGCTTGGATATTAAGAGGCGGGAGCGGTTGTCTCAAGCCAGGAAAGAGGGGAAGTTGGTATCACAAAGTGAAAGACATTTTGTATGATAACAGAATGGTTGATAGCTATCTTGATAATCTTGAGGACTCATATAAACGCAGAAAAAACGAGGTTAGGGTTTATTTGCTTAAATACTATAAGGATTGGTGCAAAGAGGTAACTTGACTGTACCAAGCCGGAGCGTGATTAGTATTTTGGTTGGTTTGATATTTCTTTCAGGGAGATGACAAATGGCGAATGAATTTGTTTGTCGATACGAGGGTAACCCTATACTGACAAGGGATGATATTCCTTATCCGGTTCAGACGGTTCACAATGCAGGCGTTACGAAATTCGACGGCCGATATATAATGCTGTTCCGCTCGCATCTCGATACCGGCAGGAGTATAATCGGTATAGCTGAAAGCGAAGACGGTTTTAACTTCAAGTCACGTCCCGAACCGTTTATGGTGCCAAGCAAAGAGCCGCCTTTTTGCGAATATGAAGAGTTCAGCGTCGAAGACCCGCGCATTACTAACATAGAAGGTACGTACTACATAACATACAGCGCATACTCGGCACACGGAGTTCGCATCGGCTTAGCTAAAACAGTCGATTTTGAATCGGTTGAAAGAGTTGCATTTATTACCGAATCCGATTACCGAAATACCGTACTTTTCCCGGAGAAAATCAATGGCAAATACGTTCGGTTAGACAGACCCCACTGCGAGATTAGTCCCTGGTCAATCTGGATAAGTTACTCGCCTGATTTGCGCCACTGGGGAGATTCGAAATTGATAATTAAGCCGGTGAAATATCACTGGGATGAGATGAAAATAGGCCCGGGCGCTCCGCCAATTCGAACTGATAAGGGCTGGTTAAATATCTATCACGGCGTTTTTCCGACGATGGACGGCCACGTATATCGGCTGGGAGTCGCTCTGCACAAGCTCGATGACCCAGCGGTGGTTCTTGGTGTTGGCGACCGATGGATACTGCAGCCCGAAGACCCGTGGGAACTTGTCGGCTACGTGCACAATGTAGTTTTTACCTGCGGTGCGGTGCCGGAAGATGACGGTACTTTGAAACTCTATTGGGGCGGAGCCGACACAGTAATGTGCGCCGGTACTGCGGTCCTTGATGAACTCGTCGAACTTTGCCTGACCGATTCGAGACCAGCGAAGTAAAAACCGTTATGACTAAACCCCAGTGGAACTGTGGGCTAAATATATAGGTTGGGTGGTTAGGAACTGCGGTAGCGTTTGTCCATAGAAAGGCCCCCTTTGTCTCGATTACTTTCCTATCAAGGCTGAGTTTGTTGGTCGGACCATTTTTTACAGAAGAGGGCTTCCGAGAAAAAAGTTTTAGCATCTGACCCGAGTTGTTTTTCCACTTCCTCCAGGAAAATCTCTGTGGTCGCATTCGTTGTTCCTGCAAATCGGGTGTGCAGTGCTTTGAGAACTCGATCTAACTTTTCCTTCCCAAATCGTCGCCTGGCTTCGATAAAAAGCAGAGTAGTTTTCTCATATCGGTTAACATAGCGGTCATTAGAAGAGCTCTTCGTTTCCGCAATTGGCGTTTCGGTTTTGCTCTGGGCCGCATGCTCCTGATATTCGCTTATTAGAGAATCGGCAAAGTCTTTGCCGAAATGTTTCTCGGATAGACGAAAGGCCGAAAACTCGGCCAGCCCTTCGTTAATCCAGTCGTCTGGGGTATCCGTATCGGCTATAATCCACCAAAAATGAGCCATTTCATGAGCAGAGCCATGAAAATCTCTGGCCTGCCCGAATTCCTTTTGCAATTGCCGCAATGCATATTTTTCCGAAACCACGAAAAGTGGGATGCGAGAGTAGCTCCAGCCGCTTCGGGGAGAATAAACAAAACGCAGGAATCCCTTTATTCGTGGAGGGCCGTAAAAGTTCGAGAGCTGTTCCATTGCCTTAATCAGGTGGTCCCTCTTTGTCTTGATGTGTTCCTTGGGAATCTTATTGAAAAAGATTTCCACATTTGTGCCGTTTTGGTTTTCCTGCACTTTTTTAAGGTGAGGAGATGCAAGAAGTACAATATCGGAACCCGGCTTAAATGACACCCATCTTGTTAAGTTACGGCCTTTAGTATCCTGCTGACGCTCTAAAGCACCATTGCTGGTCGTAAGGAATCCTGAAGGAAGGTCAGCATCCAGTTGGAAATCGAACAAGTTATTATCGTCGAACAGTGGATACCAGGCGGCATAAAGGGCAAGTTCGACAAGACCTGAATGAATCATATTCACGCCGTCTATTATACGGGTCAGCGTTCCTGCGTATTCAATCAGGAGGTCTCCGTTGAATTCCTCATCAATTATGACAGCGGTTCTGACGGTATAGGGCAGAGTGTCGCGATGAAAGGAGACGGAATGCCCGTTGGCGATAACGCGACGGATTTCAAGATTTTTATTTAGATAGAAACGAGTGTCGGGGGGGTGCTTGATTCTAACTTCACCATCGATTCTGTGAGAAGATGGGTCGATTCGTACCTTCAGAAGGTAAAGAGGAGTTTGGGTATTTTCCTTTCCCCAGGCGGGTACGAATAAAATTGTAGACAGAAACACTAATGATAAGAATTGCAAAGTAGTTTTCATAATCGGTATTCTTTCAATTAACATTTGCAGTAAAAAGGGTTCTTCGACAAGTGTTATTCTATGTTGTGAATGTTACACTTTTATTACGGTTTTGTCCTTTTTTTGTCTTTTTGACGGGTTTTTATCACTATATTTAGGCAGGCAGGTGGCCTTTGGATTTGAACCGACTGCTGGGGATGGAGCTTAGATTAGGCCTGTTGTGTATTGTGCAACGCTACTCGGCGAATTTTACCACGGGTTTTTTCTGTTTGCCATTAGTAGTGTAATTTTATCGTATTTATCCTTTGGCAGAGCATTTTTTAATATCTTTCGAATGTCCCGCATTGGAGTTCGCTGTGTAGTATGGGTGATAATAATGTGCTCGTTGTTCAGCTTATTTAATAATCCCGCGAATTCATCTATGTGCATATGTTTGCCGGCTTCGGCCCTGCCGATGTGCTCATCTTCATAGAACGTACACTCGGCTATTAAAATTTTGCTGTTAGCAATATACTCCAACTGCGAAAAATCAACGTATTGCGTATCACCGAAATAGGTAACAATCGGGATTTCCAGCGGATAATCGATTTCAACTGCCTGCTTTTTTAGCTCAACTATTTGTGGGCTGGTAAGGCCAAGGTATTCCGTTTTTAGCTTTTTTCGTTTTTCAATAACGCTGTATCCGACAGAACCTTTTGTGTGCTTTGTTGGAAATACTCTTGCGAACAAATTTGGCTTTATCTGATATTCATCACCGGCTTTTACGCCTACCAGATTAGCCGGTATTTGGTTACCGTCCAGCTGAGACCAGGCGCCGATAATTTCCCTTATCGGCCCCAACAGGTTTTTAGGCGCCAATATCGTGCCGGCAGATTGGCCGCAAAAGTTCCTCTGCGACAGGTAATACGCAATACCGGCGGCGTGGTCCATATGGCCGTGTGTGAGCAGGATATGGTTTACGGAGATAATCTGGTCCGGGGCCTTGCCGACATCGAAGCAAACATCTAACTGAGGCATCGCTACGACGGTCTCTTCACCGGCGACCGAATAGCCGATAATTTCCAAATCGTCTATCTTGATATGTGCTAAATTATGGCTCGCCATTTAAGAAAATTAAAACTTAAAAATCAAAGTTAAAAATTGCGGAATCCATTAGTTTCATAATTTTGCTTTCTTAATGGTAAAAAGAGCAGGCGGTTATGTCAATTTGTTTTTGACTTTATAGCGGATATGTGTACACTAATATCAAACAGAGAACCATTAAAGAACCTCTCATATAACATTTTGTCTGTTTGTGCCAAATGTCTGAAAAACAAAAGGACAAAAGAAAAAATCGAGATAAAAGACGCTGGACAAAATATCTGGCTCGGATACTCAGCGTTCTTATTCTCTTAATACTCTTTATAGCCATAACTGGGCATTTCTGGCTAATTCCTGCCAAAATTCATTGGGAAATAGAAAAAGCACTTTTGAAATTCTGGGGTGGGCAGGTGGATATTGAGGACATCGAGATAAACTATTTCGGCCCGATATATCTCGGAAAAGTCGATTTTTTTGATAGGGCTGGCCGCGAGTGCCTGCATACCGGCAGAGTAAAGATGGTCTTTGAGAAATGGCCGGGTTTACATCCTGTCGTAACAGGGATAAAAATTGAAAAATTATGTCTTCAATTTTCTGCTTACGACGGCAAATTTACACTGCCGTTTATAAATCCCTTTCAACAATCACCAGTCTCAAAAAAGAGAGTGGACATCCGAAAATTTACTATAAATGATGCCGAAATCACCGTAACTGACGCACTGGGGACAAAGACGCTTTATGAGAATCTGCAATTATTGGCTTACAAAAAGGACAATTTCTACGATTTTTCATTAAAGCGGATTGGCTCTATACCTTCGGAATCGCTGCTGGCAAAGGGCAAGTTTGACTTAAAGACACTTGAAACAGAACTTTCATTGCAGCTAAAACACACAGTAAAAAACCCGGAAACGGCCTTAGCATTTTCAGCATTGAATATCTCTAATCTCTCGGCTGATGGTGAACTCGAAGCGGATTTGACAATAACCGGTTGTCTTAAAGAACCAGGCGGATTAAAGCCAAACGGCATAGTTAGCTTTGACGGATGGACAGTGGCAAAGAATGACAAAATCATCGCCAATAATCTCACAACCAAAGTCAATGTGTCAAATGGACGTTATATCCTTGAGAATATTACGGCAAATGTCTGCGAGGGTAATGTCACTGGCTCGTTACACGCAGAAACCAGACAGAACCAGCCGATAGAATTTAGCGGCCAAGTCTCAGCGCAGAACATGAGCTTTATAGGGCTGACATCCATCCTCGGTGGTCCGGGCAAAAAAGCAACAAAAGGCACGGTTACATTTAATTATAACTTTTCCTGCAAGGGTAAAGATTTGCAAAACCTCACCGGCGAAGGGCAAATTTTTCTTGATGATGCCGATATAAGCGTCATTCCGATAGTCCCATATATATTTAATACTGTAGGCTTATCGCAGCTTGATCCGCTGAAGATGTCTGATGCTGAGTGTGCCTTTACTATGACCGGCCCTGTTGCAACCATCAAAAGTGCTCACATAGCCAATCGCCTTGCTGCAATTAGGGCCGAACCGGGCGGGACAATCAACCTGCAAACAAAACAGATAAACATATATGTCAAAGCAGTACCACTAAAACAAGTTGATGCCATCATCAAACGTGTTCCGATTGTCAATATTGTCGATAACATAAAAGATAAACTCACTCGTCTGAACATCCGAGGAAACTGGTCTGACCCACCGAGTAAACTCATAAAAAAAGAACCGATAAAAGACATTAAAGAAGCTACGGTCGGTTTTCTTCGGGATGTAGTAAATAGCGGTGGCCAAATCACACAGGAAATGCGCAAAAGATTCGGCAATTCTTCCAAAGTTAAAAATCAGCAGAATACTAATTAAGGGTAGTTATTATAATGCCGGACAAGAGAACACATAGAGGGCCCCATCCGGCAGATGCAAAGTTGTTTGCCGAAAGCAAAATTGGCGGTTTGCGCTCGGCACTCGCAGATTTTTCGCTTCTGCTGACAAAGGGTTATGCTGAAAAAAGTGCCCTGAAATTAGTTGGTGACAAATTCTCACTTGCGGAAAGACAACGGCTGGCTATTATGCGTAGCGCCTGCTCCGACCAACATTTATCCTCCCGAAAGCAACATGAAGTTAATATCGCTGATGTTACAGGCCAGCCAATCGTCATCGATGGTTACAACATTTTGATAACTGTCGAAGCGGCGATGAGCGGCGGTGTGATTTTTAAGGGACGCGACGGCTGTTTCCGCGACCTGGCAAGTATACACGGCACATATCGCAAAGTTACCGAAACGATACCGGCTGTGCAGCTTATAGGTGAGTTTCTCAAAGAAATCGGCGTAGTAAAAGTCCGATGGCTGCTGGATAGCCCCGTCTCCAACAGTGGGCGATTAAAAACTTTGATTGGTGAGCTGGCTGAGAAAAACAACTGGCACGGATTCGACCCTTCGACTCCCTCGACCGTGCTCGGGACAAGTGCGCTCAGGGCAGGCAAGCTCACCGCAGGCTGGGAAATCGAACTTTTGTTAAGCCCTGATTATGAACTGATAAAAACAGAAGAAATTGTCGCCAGCAGTGACAGTGTGGTGCTTGATGGCTGCAAAAAATGGCTCAACTTGGCAACGGAGATAATAAAGCAAAAGCTGTCCTCCGCCAAAGTGATAGATTTATCCGCCTGAGGCGGATTTATCCTAAAATCATCATAAAAAAGGGCCGTGGGTTAATTAACCCACGGCCAACCGTTGCTACATATACACCCCCCCAATTGAGTATTGAATTATGTGTATGTCAGCAATTAAAACAATAGGTTCGACAAGCTCACTACAAGTTCGGCAAAAGAGCAGGGTTGCTACTTAGCTGTCAGTTTGAAGCTGTCTCTCATCGAGTTTTTGTTTGAGAATCTTGCCGGCGCGCAAGGCAGCTTCCTTACCAAAATCTATGCACTTGTGCATCCCCGAATTAAAGGATTTGGCAAATTCGTCAGATTTTAATGCCGAAAATGCAAAGCTTTTTTCGCAGGATTTAGAGCTTTGGTTCTCAGGCACCGGCGCAATGCAATAGATTGCAGTGGCGAAGCCGGCAAAATAGACTATGAGCAGAAATATGACTTTCACTCTCCATCCCCTCATTAAGAAATCCTCCCTTCCGAGTGTAAAAATTTTATTCGCCGTAGGCGAATTTATCCGCCAAGAGCGGATTTATCAGCCGTCCCCCCTAACCGGCCTTTGAATTTAGCTGCTGCCGCTCGATGTTTCACTATTAAATACTTAAGATAAAAATGCCGCTATGCCAAATAGAAAATGCGAAAATATACTGGATTTGAGCAAAAATTAACAAAAATAAGCATATTTTGACTACCATTTTTGGGATTGAAAAAAGGGTGATTCCTTTGCACACTTCTTCATCCATACGGAGATTTAAGTATAACAGCGCTGATGATGTGGTAGTATAGAAAAATTTTCCTGAGAAGCGCAAGATAATTGGTGGGCTGACTCGTCTCGGCAAAGGCATCGAGCCGAAGCAGAAAGCCTATCCTACCAATAACAAAAAATGGCAGCGCTAAATCTGCCAGACAAGCGGCAGGCAAGTGCGAGTTATTAACGTCTTGTGTGTGTTCGGCGGCGCCGAGAAGCAAGACGCGCCCTTTTGGCAGTTGGACGCCTGCCTCTGTGCAGCCCCAACAGCGGTTTCGGCGTAACGAGTTTGGTGTAGGTAAAGCCGGCACATTCCACCGGGGTGAATTCGCGTCCTATGAATCTTTCAATACGACGAAGGTACTTTTGCTCATCGCGAGAGACAAAGGTATAGGCGTCTCCCGTGACTTCGGCGCGGCCTGTACGGCCTATGCGATGAATGTAATCTTCCGGATTGACGGGGACGTCGAAATTGATGACGTGCGAGATTCCGGTAACATCGATGCCGCGGGCGGCGACATCGGTTGCAACCATAACGCGGTATTTGCCGCCTTTGAAGCCATCCATTGCGCGCTCGCGCTGGCTCTGGTTGCGGCCTGAGTGTATCGCCACCGATGCAATGCCTGCCCGTTCAAGGTGTCGGTTAATCTTGTCCGCGCCGTGCTTGGTGCGGGAAAAGAGCAGCACACTGGACAAGTGGGCGCCGTGGAGCAGGTGCAAAAGAAAACTAATTTTCTGTTCTGTCTCGACGAAATAGATATATTGTGTGATTGTTTCGATGGGGTTTCGCGGTCGGCCAATCTGTATCATTTGCGGCGACTTCTGCACGCCTGTGGCCAGCGTGCTTATTTCAGGAGTTACTGTGGCTGAAAAAAGCATAGTCTGGCGATTCGTGGGCAAAGCAGCGATGATTTTTCGCACGTCCCTGATGAAGCCCATATCGAACATTCGGTCGGCTTCATCGAGGACGAGCACCTCAACGTGCCTGAGGTTGATAGAGCGTCGCTGCATATGGTCGAGGAGTCGTCCCGGTGTCGCGACAACGATGTCAACGCCATTACGAAGCGCGGTCAACTGTCCCTTGATATTCACGCCGCCATAAGCGGTCAGGGTCCGCAAATGCAGGAATCGACCATAGGTGCGTATGAACTTTTCGATTTGCAATGCCAGCTCGCGTGTCGGTGTGAGGATGAGCGAGCGGATAACTCGTTTTTTGGACGGGTGCTCGTGGCTGAGCCGGTTCAAAATGGGCAGGACAAAAGCGGCGGTTTTGCCCGTGCCGGTCTGTGCGCAGCCGATAATATCCCTGCCGGCAGTTGCGGCAGGAATCACCTGTGACTGAACTTCGGTGGGAGCGGTGTAGCCGGCAGCAAGAATACCCTGCACCAGCGGGTCGGAGAGACCAAATGTTTTGAATGGCATCAGATAATCCTAACTGAAATTTCCTGTTTATATTTGCCGCAGCGGGGCTAAACAATTTTACGTCGCCGTTGCCGGCGACGGCTAACCATAGTTAAACGCCGGGCAAGTTCTTGTCCAGGACTTCTTTTAATGTCTTGCAGACAATCGCCACTTCATCCTTTGTTAGATTATTATAGAACGGCAGGGCAATGGTCCTCTCGCAGACGGATTCGGTTATCGGGAAATCGCCCTTTTTATAGCCAAATTGCTTAGCGATAAACGGCTGCAAGTGTACAGGAGGAAAGTAGTTGCTCACCTGAATACCCTTAGCATTCATATCCTGCAAAATTCTATCTCGTTGCCGGCCGGTAAATTCCTCAGCGAGCCGAACCACAAAGACAAACCAGCTAATATCGCAGCCATTCGGCTCAGTGGGCACCGTCAGCCGGTCATCTGCTGCCAATATTTCCTGATACCATTTTGCGACCTGCTTGCGTTTGGCCTTGATTTCTTTTATTCTTGAAAGCTGCACAATTCCGAGCGCACAATTGATATCGCTTAGTCGAAAGTTATATCCCAACCGTTCGTGGCTTAGCCAACCATCACCTTTGCCTCTGCCCTGATTGCGAAGTGACACGCACATATCCGCTAAATTATCGTCGTCGGTCAAAATCATTCCGCCTTCGCCGGTGGTTATCTGCTTATTGGGATAAAAGGCAAACACGCTTATCTTGCCGAACGTTCCTACTTTTTTCCCAAATAATTTCGAGCCAAGTGCTTCGCAACTGTCCTCGATTACGACAAGACCGTGTTTTTCAGCGATTTCGCAGACTTTATCCATACCGGCGGGATTGCCGAAAACCTCAACCGGCAAAATAGCTTTCGTTTTATCAGTGATTTTAGATTCTATTTTTGCAGCGTCGATATTCAAACTTTCAGGTTCTATATCGACAAAAACTGGTTTTGCACCTGCCATCATAATTACGGTTGCAGAAGATATAAAGGTGAACGGCGTGGTAATGACCTCATCACCCTGCCCAATTCCAAGAGCCAGCATACATAAAAACAAACCGCTTGTTCCGCTATTGACAGCAACCGCCCGCTTTGTGCCGATGTATTTAGAAAAAACATTTTCAAATTCCGCCAGTTTTGGGCCGAGTGAAAGATTAGGACTTCGTAGTACCGCACAGACTGCTTCGATTTCTTTTTCGGTGATATCTGGCCGAGATAAATATATCTGCATAATAAAAGCTCCTGATTAAAAAGTGCACAAGCCCATAACAACATTGGTGCACACGAGCAACTAACAAAATTATACGGCCTGTAGCCGATAAATCAAGACTTTTAACCGAGGTGTTTATAGGACGCAGGATTGCGCAAACAGCTCTCTATTGGCTGCTCAGTTGGAAATTAGAATTTCTATGTTAAACAGCACTGATTTGAAGCCGAATATGACTACGGCCTTAATACATACTCGGTAGGAATTAAAAGATGGCAAAAGGAAAAGACGTACTGACAACAGGCGATGTGGCAAAGATTTGCCACGTTGCTCCAAGAACTGTTTCGAAGTGGTTTGATAGCGGCCAACTAAAAGGTTATCGCATACCTGGCAGCAAGGACAGGCGAATACCTGTCAGCGAGCTGATTCGATTTATGAAAGTTCATAATATACCTGCCGATACACTTCCGGCAGGCAAACTAAGGGTTCTTGTCGTGGACAGTGACGGCAGTGCCGCATCAGCTCTGTCTGATATATTGCGAAACAAGGCTGATTACGAAGTGCAAATTGCTCGGAGCAATTTTGAGACTGGTACAATCGCACAGAAATTTGCTCCGCATGTTCTATTAGTAAGTCTTTTCGCCGAAGATATAGATGCAACAGAAATCTGCAGGAGTCTCCGTGCGGATGAGGACTTGCAGACTGTTAAAATGATAGTTATTGCCAACCAATTAAGCAGTTCTGAATCAGCCGCATTGCTGCAGAAAGGCTTTGACGATTTTATCTCCAACCCTGCTGATGGCCCCGAAGTTATCAAGAAAATAGAACAGGCAACCGCGATTATCTATTAGTACTACGGACAATAAACAGTGGCTTTGTCCTTCTGCGATATTCACTTTTTCGTTTTATCCTGGAGCATTTGCGCCTGCAGCATTATTAACATGTCGGGACTGACCGTCGTAATACGCAAATCGCTGAAAATTACTCTATACTTGCCATTTGGAAGTTTCCAGTGCATGAGCATCGTAAATCCGTCCCCCCGGTTGGTGCTATCACCATAATACACAATATCCTTTCCTTCCTTAAGCAGTCCCTCGTATATTACCGCCATGTTTGTGAGCATATCGCTCCTGCCGATATTCTCGCGAGCCAGAGAATATTCTATCGCCTCAACTATATCACCGCCTGTTGAACCTTTAGGACCAAAGAAATTAGCGCCGAGAATTATCGTTATAATTATTACTGCCGCAGCAGCAAGCCTGCTTACTCTCAAATCAATCATAATTCTGATAGTATTCATCCCCATTCTATGCGCACGAAGCTGCTGCGGAATTTGTCGCTTCACATCCTCGGTAAGACCGGGGCGAACTGATTCTGTCATCCGCTCTGACAATTTATTCAATAATTTTTCAAGCTTTTCTTTTTCCATCGCACTGTCCTTTTTTCTTTAGTCAGTGTTACTTTCAGATAATATCCTCTCTCAATACTTTTAACGCCCTGCTTAGTCTGCTTTTGAAAGTGCCTTTCCTTACGCCTGCTGCTTCGGCGGCTTCAACAATAGTTAAGTTCTGTAAATAATGTAAAACAACCGCCTGCCTCATTTTCATTGGCAGCCGTGCAATAGCTTCCTCTAACTTTTCCAGCTGCTCTTCATCCTCAGATTTGTCTGAGTTAGCTGTGCTGCTAACCGGCACATCAAATCCTTCGATACTTATTGCCTTTTTGCCCTTATTCCTTCGCCAGTACAGCCTCGAAGCATTTCCTGCAATCCTATACAGCCAGCTCTTTAACGCTTTTCCATCCTGCAATTGGCCTATACGGTTCCAGGTCTGGAGGAAAATTTCCTGCGTCAGGTCTTCGCTGGCCTGGTGATTATGGCCAAGCCGTCTCATATACAAATATATCTGCTGGTAGTATGAATCAACAAGCTCCGCTGCTGCTGCACGGTCACCCGACCTCAATCGAGAAACAAGCAAATCCTGCTTTTGTTCCTCATTTTCGTGGTTCCTATCGGGATTTTGCTGCACATTTATAAGATGCGCAAGTTCTGCTGCCTGTTCCGTAAATTTTACCTTTTTTGACATTATTTTCGCCCGGATTAGCTAAAGACAGTATAGCTAAAATCTGATTTTTTTACAACGTTAAAAGCTGACTGACAAACCGTCGCTATGGGAAGAATTGTTAAATCCAGCGGTCATGCTATAATAGTCACATATAAATTCTGCCGAAGGGAGGTAAAAAATGAAACTATATCTTGCCCAACACGCAAGAGCAGCTTCGGAAGAAGTAGACCCGCAAAGGCAATTGACTGAAGGAGGTCTGCGAGACATACAGAAAGTTGCCGAATTTATAAGGCCTCTAAATTTATGTGTTGATTATTTGTGGCACAGTGGAAAGAAACGCGCTGAGCAGACCGCCGAAGTCCTGGCTGATGCTATTAAGATAAATGAAGAGCACATCACCCGTGATGGCCTTGGCCCGAACGACGATGTTACGGCGTTAAAGGGCGAACTTGGCACCAGCCAGCAGGACATTATGATTGTCGGACATCTACCTTTTTTGGCCAAGCTAACATCGCTGCTTTTAGCCGGGTCAGCATCAGCTAATACAGTCGCCTTCAAGCAAGCAGGTATCGTATGCCTTAACCATTCAGGCGGAGATCAATGGCAACTCGAATGGATGATAATACCAGAGCTTCTAATATAAAACCTTTTATGGTCATACTGAGCGAAGCGAAGTACTTTCATATTTAGCCCCACGTTGCACGTGGGGTTTTTGCCTTCTATTATTTATGGTGATATCATCATCAAATCTAAGTTCTTTTAACAAGCCCGTGCAAAAGCTATGGGAGATGACCAGTCCCTGCGTACTCTGTCCGCGCAAGTGCAAAGCCAACCGAAGTAAGGAGCAAATCGGCTTTTGTGGCATAGCCGATATGCCTGTCGTTAGTTCTGTTGGACCGCATTTCGGCGAGGAATCTGTCCTTGTCGGCACAGGTGGTTCAGGGACAATTTTTTTTGCCGGATGCAATTTGGGCTGTATCTTCTGTCAAAATTTTGATATCAGCCATCTTCGCCACGGCCGACAGATGACCGTTGAGCAATTGGCTCAATCTATGCTTGATTTACAGAATTATGGTTGCAGCAACATCAATTTTGTTACCCCTACTCACGTTATAGCGGCTATTATGGCAGCTCTTGAATTAGCCAGAAAAGAGGGCCTGAAACTGCCGACCGTTTACAATACCGGCGGATACGATTCTGTCGAAACGCTTAAATTACTCGACGGCTATATAGATATTTATATGCCGGATATGAAGTATTCAGACTCGGCGGTCGCAAAGGATTTTTCTTCTGCGCCGGATTATCCACAGGTGAACCGGGCTGCTGTCAAAGAAATGCATCGCCAGGTCGGCGATTTACAGGTCGAAAACGGGCTGGCTACACGCGGACTTTTGGTAAGACATTTAGTTTTACCGGAGAATTTAGCAGGTAGTTTTAAGATTATAGATTTTTTAGCCGAGGAGATTGGCCCAAAAACAACCATCAATGTAATGAACCAGTATCGGCCCTGTTATAGGGCCTCCCTCTATCCTAAAATAAACCGCCGACCTACACTCGAAGAATTTTTATCCGCCCGGCGGTACGCCCTCCAAAAAGGCCTGAACATTCTTGTCTAAGAACGTTCGGTTGCGCTATTTCGGTACACAAGCCGGATTTTCCGGGGTTATGTCACAATCGATTAACCAGTTTACTGCCATCATCGCAAAGTCGTAAAAGTCAACCTTGCAATCATCATTTAAGTCACCTGCAAGCATATACGGGCAGGGCTGCGCCTTTATCGCCAGACTGTGATTACGGCCGGCTGAGACGGCCACAAAGTTGGTATTGGGTGGAGGGACGTCGCATTGGCCGTAGTCGTTGTATCCCCAGGTGACGATGGAACCGTCGTCCTTTAGGCCCAGACTATGATGGCCATCTGTGGAGACAGCCACAAAGCCGGTATTGGGTTCAGGGACATTGCATTCGCCGTAGGTGTCGTTCCAGCCCCAAGCGACAATGGAACCGTTTGACTTTAAGCCCAAACTGTGATAACGACCTGCTTCAAAAGCCACAAAGCCGGTATTGGGCGGAGGGGGTTCGCATTGGCCTTGGCCGTTGTATCCCCAGCCGACGATAGAGCCGTCGTTCTTTAGGCCCAGACTATAGTAGCCGGCTGCGGTGACCCCAACAAAGCCGGTATTGGGTGGAGGGATATTGAGTTGGCCGAAGTTGTTGAATCCCCAGGCAAGGACGGAGCCATCGTCCTTTAGGCCCAGACTGTGATAGTAGCCTGCGGCGATAGCCACAAAGCCGGTATTGGGCAAAGGGACGTCGCATTGGCCGTCATTGTTACTTCCCCAGATGACGATGGAGCCGTCGTTCTTTAGGCCCAGACTGTGATACTCACCGGTAGCGATAGCCACAAAGCCGGTATTGGGTACACCTGGAGGCGGATCGCTTTGGCCGTAGTTGTTGAGGCCCCAGCCGACGATGGAGCCGTTGTCCTTTAGGCCCAGACTGTGCCAGTAGCCTGCAGAAACCGCGATAAAGTCGTTTCCGTCAGGCGGGCTGGCCTGACCATAATCATTCAAGCCCCAGCCGACTATAGAGCCGGCAAAGGACGCCTGGGCAATGCAAAAGGATAGAATAGTGGCAATTGCTGCAAAAAGCACTAAATTGTGCTTAATACCATTACTGAATTCCATTTTTGTCCTCCTCCGTTTAGTTTTGGATACAGATTGGTACTGTTTTTTGGTAGTGAACTGAATAGTCTTTGCTCTTATAAACTAAGATTATACTATTTATTGGAACGATAGTCAAGGATTTTTTAGGGAAATTTGATGCTCGATTAACGATACTACAGATATGAGCATCGGGCATCCACTATCGAACTCCTGTCCTCCTTCGCAATATCACAGGAGTAACCAACAAACATCAGTTACGCCCGAAGCTAATACTCCTCGCCATCTTCTTCTACATCCTCTTGCGGTTCTTCAGATGGTTCTTCACTCGGCTGCTGCTCTGTCTGTTCTTCGAGCTGCTGAATAGCTGCCTGTAGCTCTTTGTTTTCTTGTTCGAGCTGCTGGATTGTCTCTGTTTCCTCTTTTAACTGGGCCGTGAGATTCTCAACCATTGTCTGTGCTTCGTTTGCCGTAGCAACTGCGGTGTTTAATCGCTCGGTAAGTTCATTAATCCGGCCTTGTAATAATTCTTGATTTTGGGGGGCATCAGCAAGCACCTGCCTTGTATTGGCCAGGGCTTCTAAAAGTTTGGTTATATTTTCCTGCAGTTGGTCTCTTTCGTTTCGAGCCTGTTCTAACAGTGCATTTGCTTTTGCCAGCTGAGCTTTTGCCTTTTCCAGTTCGGTACGTGCTTCGTCTCTCTCTTTCGCTGCCTTACTACAACCTGCTAATACTGCCAGACAAATCGATAAGAACACCAGCATAGAGGCTAATTTGGCTTTTTCCATTTTTAATCCCTTTCGTTATTTGAAATAAATTGTTATTCGAAAATCTTACTCCACTTTCTTTGTGGTCTACTTTCCCAGCTTCGCTTATGATATACGAAACTGACTATCAACGGCAACACGCTGGTTGCCTCAGCAAAAACCATCTGCTCATATACATTATCCACCTTACCCCAGGAGCCGGCCTCTCTGAAGGTAGAACCTGAACAGCCGCCGTTCCTGACCGAAGCTTATGGCGGAGCTGGGTCGCCCTGGCGAGTGAATTTGTAACTTAATAGTTTGTAGATGAGCTTTGCAGCCATAAAGTCCGGCGATTTATTTCTTTCATCCGGACACAGTTCGACGACATCAAATCCGACAACATCTCTTTGCTCGAAAACAAGCTTCAGGAATCCAAGCACTTCATACCACAGTAGTCCGCCCGGCTCAGGTGTTCCTGTCGATGGCATTATAGAAGGGTCAAAGACATCAACGTCGATGGTTACGTAAACTCTGTCGGACATTTTTGAAACGGCCTGTGCAAACCAGTCTTTATTATTATAAACATCCTTCGCAAAGAAGATGCTGTCGGGGTTTACAAACGGTTTTTCCGAAATATCCATACTCCTGATGCCTGCCTGTACAATGGGGCAAAGCTCCCTGACTCTGGCCATAACGCAGGCGTGATTATATTTTGAGCTGTTGTACTGCTGTCTTAAATCAGTATGGGCGTCAAGCTGCAAAACCGTAAGCCCCGGGTAAGCACGACAATGGGCCTTAACCGCACCTATACTAACCGAGTGCTCCCCTCCTATTACCACGACAAATTTGCCCTGTTCAATATAACTTTGAACCTTCTGATTAATCACTTCAACTACTTCAGAGACAGGAGCATCAGCTTCTATAATACTGTCTGTAAAAACACCTTTCTTATAAACTTCAGAATCGGTCTCTATGTCATACAGCTCCATATTCCCTGATGCTTTGATTATGGCTTCGGGGCCTTTGTCTGCGCCTTTGTTCCATGTGCTTGTGCCGTCATAAGCAACAGGAAGGATAACTATCCGGGCACTTTCAAGATTAGAGTATTTGTCCGGCAGCTGTCCAAAATTGAATACCTCTTTCATATTCAGCGGACCCAAAGATTTTTTCAATCAAACAAGAATACAGCTACTGCTACAGTCGTTGTCCAAAGGCCTTTTTGCCCCCTGCCGGTCTGCGTTACATTAGAAGTCCTGATTATTAAGCCGCTGGCTCTATACTCCTGCTCCTTTTCCGACCATGCCTGGTTCGGGTCGACTTCCAAACCTAACGTTGTACCAAGCATCTCCGCGGCAAGGTCTTCAGCCATATCTGCCGCCTCTTGCTGATTCATTCCATAGTTGTGTACCTCACTGAGATAGCCCCAGTTATTTCTGTCTTTAGGTAAAGCAATACCAACTGATGAAGCAATCAACCTTCCATGCTCATTGGTATCGGCCCTGGCCATCACGCAATAACATATCTGTCCTGGAATTAACCTTTTCAATCCATTTTCGCAGCTGATAACCTTGCAATTAGGCGGCAGAATCGATGATACCTGAACCAGGTTTTGCTGAGCAATGCCTGCCTTGCGTAGTGCCTCTTCAAAGGATTTCAGCCGGTATGGATGCTGACCAACTCCCTTGGTTAGAAATGCTTTAGTTGGTACAAGACCGTCCATCTGAAACTCCTTCTCTTAATCTATTCTCTTATATCATATTACCTAACCGATTAGCGGCATTCGTGCTGCTGTAACTTAATCAAACAAAACAAATATAATATTTTTATTGAAAAGTCAAATTTTTATTGATTTTTTAGTCAGGATTGACTAATCGGTCAATATATGAATGTAAAAACTATGAAAACTAAAAAAGCACTGGACACGATACCGCCTAAATTGTGCAAATCTTTCAGAAAAAAGAATTCTCATCAGAGAAGAGCAATTTGAAGAATCGGATTATGACCAATCCCTCAAGGGGGCAAAGTGACAATTTTGACAATATCGACGAAGAGTAAAATATCAGCTAATAAAATAAGCAAAGGGTTCATATTCCCAAGCGCTGCCATTGCAATCAAGTCAAGCAAGGTCAAGTATTACCGTTTTCCTGACAAGATACCTCTGCCTGGGGACCTCGTTTATGGAACAGTCAACCGTATCGGACAGCACTCATCTTTGGAAAACGCATCAGGACGAATACATATGATACACGACGGCACAAAAGCAATTTTTGTCTTCGGAAACAGGTATGCCCCGGATTTTTATGAGGGAGTGGTGCCTGATAAAATAACAGAAGAAGTTGACCTTATTGCACGTTCCGGAGTAATCGGAATTGTTAAAACAAAGAATTCTCTAATAAAAGACCCGACTAAAGTAAAAGTTTTAGGATACGTTTGTGATGAAAATGGTAATGTCTTAAACACGCAGGATTTCCCACTTATAAAACCCAAAAATAAAATAAAAAAACAGCCAAGGTCAAAAATGATTTTAGTTTGTGGAACGTCGATGAACTCCGGTAAAAGCATGGCTGCCGCAGCGTGCTGCTGGGCATTAACATCTATGGGTTATAATGTCAGAGCATCCAAAATAACAGGGACAGCTTCACTAAAAGATATTTTACTTATGAATGACGCGGGTGCTAATTCATATGCCGATTTCACATATCTCGGCTATCCGTCAACGTATCTTCTGATGAGTGAACAATTGCTGGGCGTTTTCAACCAACTTGACTTAAAGTTTGCGAACAACCCAAAGAATTTTTGGGTCGTTGAACTTGCTGATGGTATCATCCAGCGCGAAACTGCTATGCTATTAACTGCCCCGGAATTAGTATCAAGGATTAACAAACTGATTTTTTGCGCCAGCGACGCTTTTGGTGCTATCGGGGGCTTAAGAACACTAAAGGAAAATTTCAATTTGGTCCCGGATGCCATATCGGGTATATGTTCAAGCTCCCCACTGCACATAAGAGAGCTTTCTTCATTTACTGATATTCCGGTATTTAACAGCGCTGAGACGGACAAAAATCGTTTAATGGAGATTTTAATTCGTCCAAAAAATAATTCGAAAGTTGGAAAAAGCGGCGTTTGTTTGTATTAGGCCGCTTATTAACAATTACATTTACATTAATTAATGGGAGGCCTTAAAATGGCAAAAAAGAAAAAAACCGCCAAGAAGGCAGCTAAGAAGAAGAAATGAGGATGAAATTTTGTTAAGCATCCATAAAGCCATCAATGCGTTTGCATTGATGGCTTTCTTATTTATTCACCAGGCCGAATATATAATGACCAAAAATTAAAAAAATTTACTCTGTGAAATGAACCCGAGTGTCCTCCGCAATCTATGCCGTTTGCTCTGCGCCACGTAAATCAAGAATCCTTAAATTGCTCTTTCAGTGTCTGTGCGTTATAAATAGCGTAGGCGTTGTAGTCATTATTGAAGTAAGCGAAGACGGCCTTTTTGCCTTTTATATTATCCTTCACCCAGTTTGCCCACTCCTGCAAGGCAGATTTTGAGTAGTTGCCTTGATACCTGCCGGTTGGGCCGTGAAAGCGAATATAAATCACATCGGATGTCACCACACGAGGGACCTTCATACCCGGCATATCGTGAATGCAAAAGCTGGCATTAAACCTTCGCAGCAAATCATAACTATCTTCCGAAAACCAGCTTTCGTGCCTGAATTCAAAAACAGCGATTAACTTTTTAGGCAAAACCTTCAAGAAACCCTCTAATCGGTCAAGGTCTTTATGAAAACTCGGCGGCAGTTGGTACAAAATCGGCCCGAGATTTTCCTTCAGAAGTTTTGCCCTTTCCAGAAATCTCTCGAGCGCTTCTTCCGATTCTTTTAATCGTTTAATGTGAGTGATATAGCGGTTGGCCTTTGTGGTAAAAAGGAAATTTTTTGGTGCTTGTTTGTGCCAGTTTTGGAAGGTGGTTTCTTTCGGCAGATGGTAGAAGGTATTGTTAATTTCGACAGTGTCAAAATCTTTTACATAGTGTTCAAACCACTTGCTCTTGGGCAGCTTGTCAGGGTAGAACCGTCCTTGCCAGTCGGCGTAATGCCAGCCGGAAGTGCCTATCCAAATATCACATCTGGTCTTGCCCATGACAGATATTTTAACAGTTCAGTTGAACCTTTTTGAGAAGTATTATAATTTAGCGTTAGCTGCTGAAAAGCGAACTGTTTGTTACTCCACCCTACTTCGCTAAAGCTACGCAGGGCAGGCAAACCTAAAAATTACAGATTTGATTTTACTGTCGAACAGGTATAATCAACCCTGTTAGAAGCTGTCCTTTTCGTAAATTTAGGCCTGTTTGTCAAGTTTCTAACGGGGTCAATCTTATGAAAAACGCTGTACTAAGCGAGCTTTTCGGCCAGATGGCCGATATTATGGAAATCCTCGGCGAGGACCGCTTCCGCATCAATACCTATAGAAAAGTCGGCCGAATCATCGGCGATATGCCAACCGATGTCGAAACGCTTTTGGTAACCGGCGAGTTAGCTAAAATACCCGGAATCGGCAAATCAAGTCTTGCTAAGATTGAAGAGTTCGTAAAGACAGGCACGATAACTGCCCACAAGCAATTGCTCACGAAGATTCCGCAGACTCTATTAGAATTATTAACCGTACCAGGTATGGGACCCAAGGGCGTAAAGGCGGTCTATGAAAGGTTAAAAGTCAAAACCATCGACGAGCTAAAAAAAGCAATCAAATCTGGACGTTTAGCAGAACTACCCGGCTTTGGTGACAAAAGAGCCGAGGCAATAGCAAGAGGCATCGAATTTCTCGAAAAATCCACCGGCCGAATTCGACTCGACCAGGCCCTTCAAGCCTCGGATATTGTCACTGCATTTCTTCAGCAGCTATCCGGTACCGAAAAAATTCAGCCCGCTGGCTCACTGCGGCGCCGAGCTGAAACCATCGGTGACGTTGACATACTCGTCGCAGCAAAAAAGGGCAAAAAAATCATAGATGCATTTACCAGTGCAGGATTTGTCCAGGAAGTCCTCGCCGCCGGGACGACAAAGGGTTCGGCTATTATTCAAACCGAAACCATTCCCGTCCACGTCGATGTGCGTGTTGTGCCGAAAAAAAGTTTCGGAGCTGCGGCCCAGTACTTCACCGGCTCAAAGCAGCACAATGTCCGCTTAAGAGAAATCGCTGTAAAAGCAAAATTGAAACTAAACGAATACGGCTTATTTAAAAAAGATAAAATGGTTGCAGGTGAAATCGAGGAAGAAATATATCAAAAGCTCGGCCTGGATTTCGTCAATCCATTATTGCGAGAAGACCGGGGTGAAGTCGAGGCAGCAAAGAGCCACACCCTGCCTGAATTGCTCGAATTTGAAGATGTAAAAGGCGACTTACACGTCCATACAAACGCATCCGACGGCAATGCAACCATATCCGAGCTTGCCCAGGCCGCAAAAGATATGGGTTATAAATATATCTGTATTACGGACCATTCAAAGTCATCTGCAATCGCTAATGGTTTGTCAGCTAAACAGCTCGCTGAACAAATCAAGCAAATTCGCAAACTCAATGAAAAGTTCAAAAGCATAACAATCCTGGCTGGAACCGAGGTTGATATCCTCGCGGATGGCACTTTGGATTTCGATAATAAATTACTTGTTGAATTGGATTTTGTAATAGCTGCCATACATTCCAGCTTGGCCGGTCCGCGAGAAAAGGTAACTATGCGCACACTCAAAGCTATGGATAATCCTTATGTTAATTGCATCGCTCATCCGACAGGCCGGCTCATCGGCCAGCGTGAGCCAATGGCTCTCGATATGACAGCAGTAATCAGACACGCCGCCCAGACTCGTACCGCCCTGGAGGTAAATGCAAACCCCTGGCGTCTGGACCTGAAGGACACGCATTGCAAAATGGCAATCGAATCGAAAGTTATGCTGGCTATCGGTACCGATGCTCATAGCGTCGGCGGACTCGGCTTGATGGGCTACGGCATTGCAACCGCCGCCCGCGGCTGGGCAACGAAAACAAATATTCTGAATACTTTCACCGCCAAAAAACTAAAAGACTTTGTCAAAGCTAAAAGACCATAATTTGCACTTATGGAATCTAAATCAACTAAAATCTTACTGACTGGTCTTCCGGGCTGCGGCAAGACAACCGCTGTAATGAAAATTATTGCCAATCTCGACCCTGGCAAAGTGGCAGGTTTTTATACGCAGGAGATTCGCCAGAATAATACCCGCACTCGTCTCGGCGAAGCGCCGAGCCGTAGCCGGAAAGGTTTTAGCTGGACACGCCTTGATGGAGCTACAGGAATATTAGCTCATGTTGACGTCAAAAGTCCCTGGTGGGTGAGCAAATATGGAGTGGACGTTGCTGGCTTTGAAAAATCCGTAGTGCCAATTTTGGACATCGATCGTAGCGACGCAGAATTATTCGTTATAGACGAGATTGGCAAAATGGAATGTTTTTCTGAAAGGTTTGTCTCTGTGGTGAAGCATCTCTTTGCTTCGGATAGGTCGGTATTAGCCACCGTAGCCAAAAAAGGTAAAGGGCTTATCTCTGAGGTAAAAAATTATCCGGACACGCAATTATTTAACTTAACGACCCAAAACCGAGATAAAATCATAGCCGAAATTTTACAAACCCTTTCTTTTTTTGAAAAACATTATAATACCTAACGTGATGTACAGGTTTTTAATTTTCGGCAAATTTTCTTTTACGAACCGTTATTTCGACCGAAGTGAAACCGCCGAAAGGCGGTTGAGCGAAGCGGAGAAATCTATGAGACTCGCGACTTTTGTTAGATTTCTCGACTTCAGCCCTGCGGGCTTGCGCTCGAAATGACCATTTTTGAGATTTTCAGCAGCCTTTAGCAAAACTCGCACAATGCGTTAAGTATCAGCGAATTGTTCTGAAACGGCGTCTAAAATAAGCTGTTTTGCTTTTTCCAAAGGTCCGGGTAAATGGGCTCCGGCGGCCATCTTGTGCCCCCCACCTCCAAATTTCTCGGCGATTTTGCAAACATCGATGTTGTTGCTGCTTCGCAAAGAGCACTTGATTCGGCCGTCTTTTAGCTCTACAAATAAAGCAGCTGCCTCAACAGTGCTTATCCTCCGACATTCGTTTATCAGGTTCTCAGTATCCTCGTATGTAGCGCCGGTTTGCTCGAAATCCCTCTGGAGCAGGTATTGGGTTGCGAAACGGCCGTCAAGATGCAATTCGAGCGTGTTGAGCATTGCGGTGGTCAGCTTGAGCCGTTTTGGTGAAAAATTCTGAAATAATTTGTGATAGTTCTCTGTTGCATTTGCACCTGCGTCGATTAGCTCAGCACAGGTTCTAAAAACTCTGCTATCAGTGTTTGGAAACTGGAACCAGCCGGTGTCAGTGGCTATCGCAACAAATAGTGCCTGAGCAATCTTCTCTGTTATCGGCCAGTTGGCGTATTTTAGAAAATCAAAAAAAATCAGACCTGAGGCTGCGGCGGTCCTGTCAATCAACCGAATACTACCAAGGCCGTCACCAGTCTTGTGATGGTCGATTACTAAAATGGGAATATCAATCTTTTTTAGGTACTGCTCGAATTGAGGTAGCTGGCTGAAACTGTCGGTGTCGATAATCATAATCAAATCAAAATCGCCGAGTGGTTCGACGGTTCGACCGAGCTCACCGCAGGATTCGCTCACCATTAGCTGTTGAAGGTCAATATCCTGGCCGAGGATGGGGACTTTTTCTGCAAAGAGAAATTCGTACCATTTGGGCATCGGCGACAATAATAGAAGCTGGGGCTTTTTGCCGAGGGCGGTCAGGACATCAGACATTGCTGCGAGACAGCCGCAGGCATCGCCGTCCGGCTTGGTATGGCTTGTGAGCAAGATGCTGCTCGATTGGTTTATTAACTCAATCGCTTTTTGAAAATTGGCACTGCTTACCATATTAATCCTGCTTATCTATTTAGAATTGCTGTATTATTAAAGAAATTGATGGTATTGTCAAGACCACGCCTTGCTGAAAACTAAATTTGCGGCTAAAATTTAATCTATGAAATCTCGTTTTGGATTTTCGAAACTAATTATTCTTTTCCTTGCCACTCGGCCGAAGTTTTTAGTTGCAAGTGCAGCGCCTGTTTTGGTGGGCTCGGCGCTTGGTTATGCAACTACCGGTGCTTTCTCGCCTGTCCTTTTTATTCTGGCACTTTTGGCAATAATGGCTTTGCATGCCGGTGCCAATATGGCCAACGATTATTTCGACCATATTTCCGGAAACGACTGGGCCAATAAAAATCCAACTCCCTTTTCAGGTGGGAGGCGGTTCATTCAGGAAAGAATTTTATCGCCTAAAGCGACCCTGCTTGCCAGTCTGTTCTGGTTAACTGTCGCCTCAATAATTGGTGTTATAATTATTTTACTGACACAGAGTATTTTTATTTTGGTTCTTGGTCTGGTTGGTTTGCTCGGCGGATTTTTTTATACTGCTCCGCCTGTTAAGCTTGGCTATCGTTGCATCGGCGAGTTTGTTATTGCACTGTTATTTGGCTTACTTGCTGTTTATGGCTCATATTATTTGCAGACAGAAACGATTGATGTCACACCAATTTTACCTGCTGTTATTGTCAGCATCCTGATTTTTTTGGTGATTTTAGTAAATGAATTTCCGGATTTGAAAGCCGATGCCGCAGTAAACAAAAGAACGCTTGTTGTTCTCTTTGGTGTGCCGGCTGCCATCTGGATTTATCGAGCAGTGTTGTTTGCCAGTTTTGTCGTTGCAGCGGTGATGTTGATTTACGGCCGAATGTTTTATGCAGGGTTCTTTTATCTGTTTACACTACCTGTTGCAGTTGTGGCAATGAGGTTTGTGAACAAAAAAGATTTAACCGCACCGGGCAAATACCGCGCCAGTCAAATCACTGTTCTTTTGCACGCACTTGGCTCATTGGCTCTTACCGCTGGTTTCATAGTCTCCAGTCTATTCAATCCACTGCTCTAACCGCAATGTCCCTTACCCAATCCAAAGTGGAGACTCTTAGTCGGCCTTGCGGGTTCTGGTTGTACTGACGGTGTGGCAACGGCTCATTATGAGTTGTATACCTGATGCCTGCAGGTTTTGGCGTAGGCGAATTTACGAATGACAAGCTCGATACTTTCGGCGGCTATGGCGTGATGAAGATTGCGAATCTTCAGTCCCTTATGGGATACATTTGTGCGATGGGCTTTGAGCATCACGTTGCAGTGAGCAGGGTTGAAAAAGCCGATGCAATTACCGAGGCCCTCGACAACTATATGGGCTGGGAAGTCTATCGCCACGAATAAAATCGGCAGGGCTTTGTAGAGTCTCTAATGACAAAGAAGCAACAGCACGTATTTACTTGTTAATATGGATAATCGCGGCGCCATCGAAACCATTGAATTTTGTTGAGGAGGCGATGCTGTATGCCCCTATGTTTTCAGTGCAAAGGTAATCACCGATTTGAAGATTTGTCGGCAGATGTTCCGAGACGGAGATTTTGTCGAAACTATCGCAGGTAGGCCCGACAACGGCGCAAACTTCCAGCTTGCCCCGTTTGGATGCCCGGAAATTCGGTATCCAGTGGTCGAAAACGATGCCTGAAAAAGTCTGATAGACGCCGTCATTTATATGGTAGAAGATTTTTCCGTTCCTGTGCGCCTTTCCTATTATTTCTGAAACAAGCACGGCGGTTGTCGCAACCATAAATCGTCCCGGCTCGGCGATAATTTCTATATCAGGCGGGAAAAGTCTTTTAGATTCAGAGTTTATTATCTTCGCAAGCTGCCCGAATCTGGGGACCTGCGGATCATAGGGCACCGGGAATCCTCCGCCGATGTCCACAATTCTTGTATTGTAGCCCTTTTTCCGGCAGTCGTTGAAAATTTCGGCTGTTATCTGTAGTGCCGAACTGTAATTATCGAAATTTGTGCACTGGCTCCCGACATGAAAACTCAAGCCTTCAACGGTCAGCCCGCAATCGAAGGCCTGTTTTATCAAAGCGACCGCTTCTCCCGACTCGGCTCCGAATTTCGAGCCTAATTCTACTAATGAGCCGCTGTCCGGCACTTTCAAACGCAAGATTAAACCGGCAGTCGGGCAATATTCTTTTATTTTTTTTACTTCGTCTGCATTGTCATAAGTAACAAGCGGCTTATATCTTTTTATCTTTTTTAAGGTGGGCCTGTCTTTGATTGTATTGGAAAAGATTATTTTGTCCCAGATGAAAAAATATTTATCACTTTTTTGAAAATGCTTCAAATACTTGTAAACCTGTATGAACTCGTTGTAGGAAGCGACGTCGAAGCTGGCACCTTCTTTGAACAGCGTCTCAACTATTTCCTGATTCGGGTTTGCCTTTATGGCATAGTAGGCCTGGATTCGCGGCAGATATTTTTTGAAAACCCGATAGTTTTTCCTTATCTTGTCATGGTCGATTATAAACAAGGGCGTTCCATGTTTTTGAGCTAATTTAACAAGTTCTTTTTTCATTTTCTTGTTACAAAGACCTCAGTTTCAAAATAAGTTTTTTAAGCTTTTCGACCTCTTTATTGTTCTCAAGATAAGACTCTATCAATTTTTCCCGCAGTTCCTGTCCTTTGTCATACAATCTTTTTTGTTTTTTGGGTTTAGTCGCCTGTATGGTGTATGCGGTCATTAGAGGAAACGCTACCGTAACATCGAGATACGCGGTGACCGTTTCTTCTAATTTTGTCGGGTCGATTTTACCCCAGCTTGCTGCCTCAGAGGGCGGCGCACCCGACAGGCCGCCCGTATCCGGCCTTGCATCGGTTATATTAATATCATAATCCTGCCCCATTTCCGGTATCATCAGGACCTCCTGAATCTGCGGCTCGGTCTGCAGCATAAAATTCTTGGGGCTTCCGCCTCCGATGAGGATGACCGCAGTTTTGCCTTTCTCGTATCTCTTGGCGTTCAAAATGATGGCGGTCGAATCATTAACATCAATGCTCGGATTTATTTTCAGCTTGAATTTATCCTGCAGGTCCTGTGCTTCAGCGAGAAGCTCAAGGCCGGCTATGTTCATTCCTATCGTAGAATCACCCGGCGAAGATGTAAAAACAGGAATGCCGTTTCTGTAAGCCGCCGCCAAAATACTTACCTGCCCCAGCTTGTTTTTCTGTTCGAGTTCGCTTACGATTTTGCCGAGATGATGATAAAATTCTCGCGTTCCCATCTCTTTTTGGAATTGCGGCCTTGTAAGTATCTCTCTTAACCTCCTGTCGGTTTCCATCAAAACATCTTCATAATCGAACAGGATATCGTATATTCTTGTTACGCCTTTTGCCCGCAGGTCGGCATCGTCAACATTATGGCTTCCTCTATGCATCGGCAGGTTGAACGCATAATGCAAATCGTGATACATATTTGCGCCGGTCGCAGACAGCCAGTCAACAAAGCCATGATTCATCAAAGGTATTATCGTGGAAGGCCCTAATCCTGCCGGAGTTAACGCCCCTGCCAGACTTAATCCTACCGTAACATCCTCCTGAGAATATCTGTCCCTTAGCAGGTGGCAGGCGGCCCTTAGCCTGCCGCCGTTATAAGCATCAAAGTTATCTACCAGTTTTACTATGTCGGTATCTTTAGAAATCGGTTCCGGCAGAATCCTTTTACCCGAGAGGTATTTTTCCTTGCCCGGGCAATTCGACTTATCATTTTTCATTTTTTTCTTTCCGTTTCAAAATTTAATCTTCCTGGACTTTGCGCAGGAGATTCTATCAAAACAAGCAGCAACTAAAAAGCCAAAATCAATAAAAACTTAAATATTGGAAGCTGATTCGCGTAAAGGCCGATGGTGGATTTTTAGTTTGACAGCAACTCCCCTTTTGTTTATAATATGGTTTGAGAGTATAAGATGGCTGAGGGCAAATAGATAGTTGTCCTCTCGATAGTTATTGAAGGTGGCGAAATGACTAAAGAAGAATGTGATATTCTGTATACGATAGGCCACTCCAACCACAAAATAGAGGATTTCATAAACTTACTAAAGAGGCATGGAGTCACCTGTGTTGCAGATGTGCGTTCGGCTCCTTACAGTCGCCATTCCCCTCAATTCAACAGAGAATTTCTTGCTCTTACCCTTCAAACTGCCAATATTGAGTATATGTATCTGGGAAGAGAACTTGGTGCTCGTCGTGATGACGGCTATTCTTGCAACCAAGGCTGTGTTAGTTTTGAGCACATAGCCGAAATGGAGGAGTTCAAGGCAGGACTCCAGCGCTTGATTGCAATCACTTCAGAGCGTCGGGTTGCCTTGATGTGTGCAGAGAAAGAACCGTTAGAGTGCCACAGAAGCATCCTTGTGTGCAGATATCTCAAAGGGCATAATCTTTGTATTAAGCACATCTTACAGGATGGTAGTATCGAAGATCATTGTGACACCGAACGCAGATTAGTTAAGATGTTAAAAATTGAGCCAACTCTATTTGAGCCTTCGAATACAGAACACGATTTTATCGAACAGGCTTATGACCGCCAGGCACAAAAGATTTCTTATCAGTAGAGGGGCTAAAGAAATTGTATGAGAGGACACAATAGTGGGATAGGAATGACAATTAGTATATTCACTATTGGCTTTGCCAAAAAAAACGCCCGCGAGTTTTTCACGAAATTAAAAGAAGCTGGAGTACAAACTGTGATTGATGTTCGTCTAAATAATGTGTCACAGTTAGCCGGTTTTACAAAAGGACAAGATTTACAGTACTTCTTGGAAGAAATTGCTGGCATAGGATACGCTCATAAATTGGAGTTGGCTCCAACGAGGGATATTCTCAATGCTTATAGGAAAAAAGACATTGACTGGCCGGAGTACGAGAGGCGATTTCGTCAATTACTCATCGAACGTCAGATTAATGATGTTATAACACCGCAATTGATGGACAAAGCCTGCCTTTTGTGCAGCGAACCCAAGCCCGACAAGTGTCATCGCAGGCTTACGGCTGAATACCTTCGTGAGCTTTGGGGAGATGTGGAGATTATTCATTTATGAGAGGAAAATATGGCAAGAATCATATGTCTGGCAAATTCCTACAAACACGGCGGGCGTTGTATGGCAGGTATTGACCTGAACACCGGCAAGTGGGTCCGACCAATACCTGATAGCAAAAGCAGAGCAGTTACTTCGGATATGAGACTTATCAGCGGGAGGGAGCCTCAAATACTGGACGTTATTGAAATCCCTCTTGAAGATTATGGTCCCGATGAGGGGTGTCAACCAGAGAATAGGCTATTGAAGGCCGGCAGATGGAAGAAGGTTGGCCAGATTACCGCCAAAGACCTATTAAAGTATTGTGAAGAAGATACTGTTATTCTTCACAACCATAAAGAGTATGTCTTGCCAAGCTTCTTTACCAAAACTTCCAAGAATAAATGGAAATCTTTACAGCTAGTAAATATCAAAAACGTAAGATTCAATAGTGCGTTTAAGAAAGGGCAGTGGCGAGTATGTTTTCAGGATGGAAAAGGGTGCGAGTTAGATATAAAGCTCACCGATCCTATCATATCAGATAGGCTCAGAAGCGGTGAGAAGGTCAGCAAGAATTGCATTATGACCATTAGCTTGGCGACAGCATGGAGCCCTAAGGACAGCGAACAACCTGAGCGATGCTACAAAATGGTGGCGGGAGTGGTCGAACTATAAATTTAAGAAACTATCCTTATTTGTAAGAGCTCACTCCTGCCAAATTGGCACTTGGGCAGTATACTGAGAGAGACTGTAAGTCTTTGTTAATACAGCAATTACAACTTTTGGTTGTTCAGGCACACCGTTTGCTTTTATCTGATTTCAGAGTATTTACCCCGTTAGAAAGAAAGCTCTGTTCTGCATATACCCCGCTAATATGTGGGTTTTCTAACGGGGTTTACGAATATTTTATAAGTTTGTAAAATAGGGACCACTATGAAATTTGACAAATTCACATTGAAAGCCCAGGAGGCGTTAGCGACCGCCCAGCAGATTGCGATGGCCAAATCGCATACTGTTTTATCGCCGTTGCATTTATTAAGCGCTGTTTGCGAGGATGATACCGGAATTGCGGTAATGATTTTGAAAAAAATCGGTGCTAATGTCTCGCGAATTAGGGAGATGACGGACAGCGAACTTGGCCGGCTGCCGCAAGGTCAGGGCGGCAATTTGCTTACCCCTGAGCCGGCCTTTAATCAAATTGTTCTCGATGCCCAAAACCGCGCTGATAAGATGGGCGACGAGTATCTGAGTGTTGAGCACTTGTTCCTTTCCCTTGCCTCGGTGCAAAGTGATGCAAGGGAGATTTTGCGGCTGAACTCAATTACGCCTGAACAGATTGAAAGTGCCTTAAAAGAGATTCGCGCTCCGGGAGAAAAGATAACCGACCAAAGCCCCGAGGATAAATACAGGGCGCTGGAGCGTTACGGCATCGACCTTCTGGAGATGGCCCGCAAGGGAAAGCTTGACCCTGTTATCGGCAGGGACGAGGAGATTAGGCGATGTATGCAGGTTCTCAATCGCAGGACGAAAAACAATCCCGTTCTTATAGGTGAACCGGGCGTGGGTAAGACGGCAATCGTTGAAGGCCTTGCCCAGCGGATAGTATCGGGTGACGTCCCTGCAGGGCTTAAGAATAAAAGGGTTGTTGCCCTTGATATGGGGGCGCTGATAGCAGGGACAAAATTCAGAGGTGAGTTTGAAGACAGATTAAAAGCGGTACTAAAGGAAGTTATTACCGCTGAAGGCCGGATTATACTTTTTATTGATGAGCTGCATACCGTGGTAGGTGCCGGCAAAGCCGAAGGTGCTGTTGATGCGGGCAACCTGCTAAAGCCGTCACTCGCACGAGGCGAATTGCGGTGTATTGGTGCTACCACCATTGACGATTATCGAAAATATGTGGAAAAAGATGCTGCTCTTGAGAGGCGTTTTCAGCCGATTGTAATCGACCCGCCGACCGTTGAGGAAACAATAGCTATCCTTCGAGGCCTGAAGAACCGCTATGATACACACCATGGTGTTCGGATTACCGATGCTGCCCTTGTTGCAGCTGCAACTTTGTCGAATCGTTACATCTCCGACCGCTGGCTGCCTGATAAGGCGATAGATTTGATTGACGAGGCAGCTTCGATGCTGCGGATTGAAAATGATTCGCTGCCTGCTGAGCTGGATGATATTCGAAGAAAGATTGTTCAGCTTCAAATCGAGCGTGAAGCCCTGAAAAAGGAAAGCGATGAAGCAAGTAAAGAACGATTAAAAAATACTGAAAAGCAATTATCCGATTTGCAGCAAGAAGACAAGGAGCTTACAGCTCGGTGGGAAAGTGAGAGAGGTGATATTGACCAGATAAAACAACTTAAAGAAAAAATTGAGGATGCTCAAAACCAGTTTGAGGACGCACAGCGTAAAGGCGAGCTGGAAACCGCCGCCCGTCTGAAATACGGGACAATTGCCGATTTGAAAAAAGAGCTTCAGGAAAAAGAAGTCCAGCTCACCAAATCCGACAAAAGCAAAATAATCCATAACGAGGTAACCGAAGAGCACATCGCTCAGGTCGTATCTAAATGGACGAGCATACCGGTTGCGAGATTACTGAGCGGGGAGCGTGAAAGACTAATGAAGATGGAGGACTCGATTCGTCAGCGTTTAGTTGGGCAGGATGAGGCGGTCTCAGCGCTCTGTAACGCTGTTCGCAGGAGTCGCTCCGGCCTGGGCGACCCGAATCGGCCGATTGGAACATTTCTATTTCTTGGCCCGACGGGCGTGGGCAAGACCGAGCTTTCCAAGGCCCTCGCAGATTTTCTCTTTAACGACCCCAATGCTATGGTCCGCATTGATATGAGTGAGTTTATGGAGCAGCATTCTGTTGCTCGGCTCATCGGCGCACCGCCGGGATATGTCGGTTACGAAGAAGGCGGCCGACTGACTGAAGCCGTCCGCCGCAAACCCTATTCGGTCATTCTCCTTGATGAGATTGAAAAGGCGCACGTTGACGTCTTCAATGTGCTGCTGCAGGTCTTCGACGATGGCCGATTGACCGACGGCAAAGGCCGAACCGTTGATTTCAAGAACACCGTCATTATTATGACCAGCAATATCGCAAGCCAGCAGATTCAGCAGTTGACCGAGGAATCCGGCGCCGACTGGGAAATCGAGGCCCACGTCAAAGATGCGCTCAAAAAAGTTTTTAAACCCGAGTTCCTAAATCGCATCGATGAGATAATCGTCTTTCACATGCTCACAAAAGGCGATTTAATAAAGATTGTCGATATCCAGCTTGGCTATTTAGCTGACCGGTTGAAACAGCAGAATATTGTGCTTGAATTTACCGATGATGCCCGAAATCTTATTATGGACGAAGGTTACGACCCGGTTTATGGTGCAAGACCTTTGAA
>Ga0315551_10000358_pt1 | contig 36542 bp, 30 predicted proteins | sample SalMarSW160290MG_FD_203678 | JGI IMG/M metagenome (GOLD analysis project Ga0315551, IMG submission 203678) | Salt marsh sediment microbial communities from the Plum Island Ecosystem LTER, Massachusetts, United States - Salt Marsh Sediment SW1602-90 ...
CGCCATACTACTTTAGCACCTTGCCTTTCAGTCGATAGACATAAGCCAGCACCTCGGCGACGGCCCGGTAGAGATTGATCGGGATCATTTGCCCTACGTCACACATCTTGAACAACGCCCGGGCCAGAGGTTTGTCTTCAACAACCGGAATATCATGCTCCAGTGCGATCTCTTTTATCTTCTGAGCAATCAGCCGCTCACCCTTGGCTACCACGTAGGGTGCATTCATTTCCTCCGAGTTATATTTCAACGCTACCGCTATTTCGGTCGGGTTGGTCAGAACTACGTCGGCCAACGGCACCGCTTTCATCATCCTTCGGCGGGCCATTTCTCTCTGCAGTTGACGGATGCGCGCTTTCACTTGGGGGGAACCTTCAGTCTCCTTGTATTCGTCTTTGAGTTCCTGCTTGGACATCCGAATTTTTTTCTCAAATTCGAACTTCTGGTAGAGGTAATCCAAAATGGCGAGAGCGAGGATTATGAGTCCAACTTTCAACGCCAGCACTAACGCCAGCTTGCCCATAGCTGCGGCCAGTTGCGCTACGCTCATATCCGGCAACAGGAAAAAGGAGGCAAACTCACTCTTGATTGATTTGTAGGCTACAAACCCCACAACCAGCAGTTTCAAGCTGTCTCTTACCAGCATGACTACCGAGCGGGTCGAGAATAGCCTTTTAAGCCCCTTAACCAGGTCAAGTTTGTCAAGTTTTGGCTCAAGGGCTTTGGGAGTAACCATCAAACCAACCTGAGCGACATTGACACCGAATGCGACAACCGTCATGACGGCAAAAATCGGAAATAGAATCGTGAAGAAATTCAGCATGTTGTTGATCAAGACCTTGATGAAAGTGGGATCGCCGGAAGCAATAAAAGGCGCGTTTGACATGGTGTAGCTCATCAGATTACTAACCTGGCTGGCGAGATAAGGCCCCAGCAGATAGAGAGTGACAAACCCCAGACAGATAACAGCGGCCGAATTGATTTCCTGGGAGCGGGCGACTTGTCCCTCTTCGCGCGCCTTCTCGCGTCGCCGCCTGGTTGCTTTCTCGGTTTTTTCTTGGAAGCCTTGTTCTGGCATGTCGTCTTACGCCCTTCCCATAGCGGCAAAAACCAGCCTCAACTCATCGTCCAGGTATGTGGTCGCCTTCTCCAGAACGTAAGCAAAGACCGGCAGCGACAGACCAATCACCAGCAGGCCGACGGCAATCTTTATAGGGAAACCGACAAAAAACACATTCATAGTCGGCATTGTCTTGGCGATTGTACCAAGCGCCACGTCGGTTAAAAACAGCGTTATCATCACCGGTGCAGCTATCTTGAGAGCGATGACGAAAACGTACGCAGTGTATTTAATCATCAGTTCTCCCACGGAAGAACCCCACCCGACCATACCCGCCGGGATTACATTGTAGCTTTCGGCAAAGGCTTCAATTACCAGATGATGCCCGTTGATACACAGAAAGATCAATGTACCTACCAGAAACCAGAACTGACCTATGATTGCCACCTGCCCTCCTTCTTCGACATCAGGAGTACTTACAAGGGCAAACCCGATCTGGTAGCTGATTATAGAACCGGCCGTCTTGGCTCCGGAGAAAATGAGACGAAACATAAGTCCGATTATCAGTCCCAGCAGGATCTCTTTAGCGCCTAATGCAGCCAGTTGCCAGAATGATGTCACCTCAGGCAGCGCTGAGCCGGCCACGGTTGGAACGAGCACAAGAGAGATCGTTATCATCAATCCCACTTTAACAAGGGTTGGGATGGTTCGATGACTGATAACCGGGGCCATAAGAAATAGGCCTGAGGCGCGCAGGATGATGAGAAAAAGAGCCTGTAATTTGTCAGCACCGTAATTAATGAAGTCAAACAACGACAGAATCCTTACAATACCGGTTAATCGAGATGTTACAGCTTCAAATCGTGTGCCAGAATGAAACGGCAGTACAACCCCTTTTATTTTGTTGATTAGCAGGGAGTTATGGGCGAGCCATAAGTCCTCTGAAAGAAGTTACGCGCTCATTGCGGAAAAATTTACCACGACTGTTGGAAAAAAGTTCAGATGATAGATGTTATACGAAATAGTCTTGTAGATTGGGTTTGATCTTGCCCCGTTATGGTAGACAGTTTGTTAAGCATGTTGGTTGTCTCGTTTGAAGTCAACTAGGCTGAAGTTTTTCTCATATTTTGGACAGGTGAAACCGAATAAATCTGTAGGGAAGGTCTCTTTGAGACCTGCTATAAGCTGGGGGATCTGGTGCCCGGCTGAAGAGGAGACAGATTATCAAATCGTTACAGGAGGCGCTGATGAAAGGAAGCCTGATCCTTGATAGAATCCACGACCCCGATTTGCAGCGTGAGTGGCACAACCGTCTGGACAGATTATATTCCGCTTTAGGGAATCTGAATAAAGTACGCCGGTCATCGAACAGAGGTGCGGCACAAGGGGATTATCTTGAAGCTGTCCTGCAATTTGCTGAAGCCCGCGACGACGAACGCAACTTCTTCTGGGATACCTTTGTTGAACAGAGGCTGCAAGCCTGATCATCCTGTGAGCGGCAGATATCCACATCTGCCCCAGTAGCAGTAGGTCACGCCGACTCGCGGCGTGACAGAACGAATATCAAGCCCCAAGTAGGCTTGACCTACGAGACTCCTATCTCCCGTACATGGTCATCCTGAGCGGAGTCGAAGGATGAAGGGGGTGCTTTCAATGGGGCCTCCCATAGCAAGCTATGGGGCACCCGAGCGATCTAAGGTGGATCAAAACCGTGCGATCGCCATAATTTATCTACGCTCTTTTTTGCAGCAAGAGCACACCTGTCGACAGCCTCCTGCCACAGTTGTTGATTGGCGGCTTTTGCATCGCTGTGGCTGTCGGGCTCACCCCACTTTTCTACAATCCATTTTTCGTCCGTTCTATTGAGTAGTTTAAGATTTCGATACCCAATCTGGCGATATGGGTGTCCAATCCGTCCAACTAAAGGTCGAGCTGTTAAGACGCAGAGATCATTGTCGAGAATTGCCGTCCACTCAATAAATCGGAAGAAATTTTCGCACACGGCGGTCTTGTAGAGTTCCTCGAGTAGATTCTCATAGTCCACTCTATTCTTTCTACTCTCTCGGATCTGTTTCCTAATAGCAACAGCAGCCTTCTTAAAGGCGTAGGGAAACGGGAAATGTTTCTGACATTCGGCGAGTACCTTATGTAGGTCACCTCTTCGCATGGATTCATCTACGACATCAGCCCATTTAGCGAATTCTCGTGCGCTCATAGCTCTCTTCTTTCCTATTCAACACCACGATTGCACCAGGAGAACCACTGCCACGAAGCAGAAGGTCCGCCAGTATAAATGTGCTTGATACTTCTAATAGGAAACGATCAAACGAATACCTTTCCCCAATACTTGATTACAGCCTCCAATTCAGGTAAGAAATGGAGCTGTATACCGTCCTTTGTAGTGAAAACAACCTTCGCCTTGAAATCGCCATCTTTCGAATCTTCAAACAAGTCTTGTTTTATCTCTCTTAATTCTGCATTTTCATCGTCCCAACTAATGCTCTCAATAGCACCAGTGGAAGATACGGAAGAATGGGCACCTTTATCGCGAGCTTTCGCAGTATAAAGATGCTTATATGCATTTGCAATACTGCGGATATTACGGAAGCAACCGCCTGTGCTCTCTGCTAGGTGATCGACATAATCAGGGATTCCCCGGAATTGAGCCATCTTACCGGGTTCGTGTACCTTGGAATATTCATATAAATGATCAGCAAGATGAGACGCAGACACAGCGGCGTTAAATGCCCGCCTCAGACAACCAGGATGCTGCTTGTAGTCTTCATAATTCTCGCACACAAAAGCTTCAAAGAAATCTTCCGGCTTCATACCCATGGTCAAATCTCCTCGTTTTACTTGTCTATCACACTTGGCATATCAAACATGAGTGCTGATCCTCAGCTTGAAAAAGCTATCCGCATTAACACTTTCTGTCAATCACATTTTCTAGGTAGGTAAAGAGAATCTCACCCCACCCACTTGCACAGGGTCGCGGCGAGGATGGCGGCGGGATTGCCGATGGCGTAGCCCAATAGCGCCATCAGGATCGAGACCGGCACCAGTGTCGTGCGGTGATAAGCTGCCACAATTGGCGCTGAGGCCGCACCACCGATGTTGGCCGCCGAGGCAATAGCCGCTGTGTGAACATCGACTTTGAAAATCTTCGCCGCCGTGACCAGAAACCCGCCGTGAATGAAAATCCATATATACGCCCCCAGCAAGAACCAGAAGACGGACGTGCTCAGGTTGGACAGGTCGGCCTTGGCGCCCATCTGCGCCACGAACAGATAGACCAGAGCCATCGCCAGGGCGTGCGAGCCGGGTATCTTGCTGGCTTTAGTAAACGACAGGATGATACCAAACACCGTTACCAGTAGAATCTTGTAAGTATTAAGTGAAAAGACCGGCGGCACCGGCGGCAGCATGCCCGCAATCCATGTCGACAAAGCTGTAATACCAAAACCAAGAAAGGCTAAGTACAGATAGTGGCGCATCTCAACACGACCCTTATCGGTGGTTAGTTCAGCGGCGGCTTTTTCCATCGCCTCTAACCTGCCTTTGGCTATACCGGTGAAACGGTTGAACCATCCGGCCAGATTCTTCGAAGCTAACATGATCGGCAACCAGATAAGATAGACAGCATTGTCGGCTATAACGGCATAGCCGAAATCGAGTGTGCTTTCGTCAAGATCCAGCGCAATCGCCACTGCGGCCATATTGCCCGTGCCACCGATCCAGCTTCCGGCCAGCGCGCCAAATCCTTTCCACGCCTCCGGCCCCAGGCCGTGCTTGACGATAAAAAATCCAATCGGAGCCCCCACGATCACTCCCAGCGTTCCTACCAGCATCACAAACACCCCTTTGCCCATCACGCGCACTGTCGCCAGGATGTCGACATCCAGGAGCATAATGACCAGGAACATGGGTAGGATGTTTCCCTTCATAAAATCATAGACCGGCGCTTTGGTCGGGATGACACCGGCGTTGGACAACGCTACCGGAATAAGGTAGATAAAGATCAGCGGCGGGAAGTAGCTGAAGAACTTCCATGCCGTTTTCTTTTCCAGAAAAAAGAAAAATGATGTCACCGCCGCTAGCATGGCAAGAATACCAGCCGGCGATGTGATGAGCGACTCTGGCATAATTCCTTTCAAATCAGCGTCATGTTTGCTCGAATGTATTCAATTGCACCGTAAAAGACAAATCAAAAAGAAGCAAGTTCGTGAACAAAGTGCTGTCGGGTGTCCGTTCTGTCGATTCTTGCTCGCCTTTGGCGTGTGTGAACCGACAGTTGGCAGAAGCTATTGCGCATTCTACACTTTCTAAACAACCGTCAGGTCACACCCCCGACTACGTCGTGAGCAAGACCTCATGGAACTACCTATTGTGACAACCTCGAGTCGCCTGACGCCACTGTGAATGCAAAACATGCTACCTTTTTCTGCAAGTTAATGTATATTGCAAATATGTCCGATAAGATCAGGCTCAAGGAAAGTTACGTACTCGCCCGATGCTGTTCCCCGTCACTTGCGGACAAGATTGTCGGCTATTACAGCCACGACAACTATGTTAAGGTGCATCGCCATGGCTGTGGAAACCTCAAGAAAGCTGAACCGGCGAGGCTGGTTTCATTATCATGGGATGACATATTGGCTGAAGCAAGTTTCACCCCGGGGCCGGAATATAGGGAGCTAAATGTGTCTGACTTTGCGGTTTTACAGCATCATCTTGACTACGGCATTGACTATTCGTTGATGGTGGCGAAAGTGCTGGCCATTCGCAGGCAAGATGCGTTTGATCGGCATAAACGGCTCAGAGATATGGGGCTTCTAAAACGTGTCGAACCGCGAATAGTCCAATACCGCAAAGGAATTGTCGACAACAAATGGATCAAGCACCGCAACCACACCTATTACGACTTGACTGAAAAAGGAAAAGCATATCTTGAGTATTACCGGTCTCACAACGATTGATATTATCTCAACAATAACAGTCAACGATGCGGATCAGTTAACAGGATAGCAACGTAGTATGATAGAAATGAACTGTAACACAAAAACCATAAAGGAGTTCTCTATGCACGGTAGAATCTCAACGCTAATCACTTTCACCCTTTTGCTTTCGATCCTGGTTGCAGGGGATGCCTTTGCCGGGCGGCGGGTAAGAACGATAGGTGGCCCGAAGCCAGCGACGAGGAAAGAAGCAAAGAAGCCGGACAAGGATAAGCTAAAACCGTTTGACGAGCTGACCAAAGACAGAGTGGCTATTGAGGGATTGTTCACCTTCTATCATGATACCACCGACAACAGCATGTTAATGGAGATTAAACCCGAACAGTTTGGACCGATCTATCTCTGCGGTGAGACTCGCTCCGGAGCTGAAGGTGCTGTCTACGATAACGCCTCAATGGGACGTTCTTTCCCGTTCTATTTCAAGCAGGTCGGCAAGAACCTCTTGATGTTGGAGAAGAACGTGCGCTTTCGAGCCGATACGGCTGCCAGCCTCCACCGAGCAATAGAGCACGGCATCACCGACCATCTCTTTGGCTCAACACCGGTCAAGTCGAAACCGCATGATTCAACGGACGCCGTCCTAGTTGATCCTGCCGACTTCTTCATTCGAGACGCGCAAAATGTTGCCTATTTCTTTGGCAAGTCGCGTAAAGCCGGTTTCACCTTCGACAAGAATAACAGCTACTTCGAGTTGGTGAAATCGTTCCCGGAGAACACTGAGATCGACGTAAAGCTCCACTACAAAACTTCCAAGCCATTTTCAGCTACCACCATGCAGAACCCGTACAGCATGTTTCATAAGTATCACTATTCACTTTCGACCCTACCGGAGACCGACTACGTGTCCAGACTTGCCGATGACCGGGTGGGCCACTTCTTGACTCTGTACCAGGATTATTCAAACCTTGATGAGGAAACGCCGTACGTTCGATACATCCAGCGCTGGCACCTCAAAAAGAAGAACCCCGACGCTCGAATTTCAGAACCGGTCGAGCCGATCGTGTTCTGGGTTGAAAACACTGTTCCGCCCGAATACCGGGATGCAGTCGCTGAAGGGATTGAATTTTGGAATCCGGCCTTTGAAGAGATCGGCTTCCGCAATGCCATTGTCGCCAAGCAGATGCCAGACACTGCCGACTGGGATCCCGCTGATATTCGTTACAACACGGTGCGCTGGATCGTCAGGCCAGGCGCCGCTTACGCGGTCGGTCCCAGCCGGGCGAATCCCTTCACCGGCCAGATCTACGACGCCGATGTCCGGGTTTGTGCTGATTTTATTCGGCACATGTTTTACAACATGGAATACTTCATACGGCCGATCTCTTTCGACGGGCAGATTGCTGAAGAGGACCTCCCCTTCTCACCCGATTTTGATAATCAATCTCCCTACTTCTGCAACTACGGCGCCGAGTCGGCCAAGGAAGCGGCATTCGGCCTCGCTTACCTGCTGAGTGCCACGGGTGATCTTATCGATAAGGACTCGCTGACTAGAGAGTACGTCCATTCCTACCTGGTGGAGCTGGTGGCACATGAGATCGGCCACACTCTTGGACTTCGCCATAACTTCAAAGCGTCGACCATCTATAGTCTTGACCAGATCAACGACCCCGACTTTACCCGCAAGCACAGTCTGGTGGGCACGGTGATGGACTATAACCCTCCTAATATAGCGGGATCCGGAAAGACTCAAGGGGAGTTCTATCCTTCGGTGCCAGGACCGTATGATGATTGGGTGATTGAATATGCTTACTCCGACTTTGGCGCTGAAACTCCGGAAGAGGAACTGCCGATGCTGCGTAAGATTGCTTCTCGCTCTCCAGAGCCCCAACTGGCGTATGGTACGGATGAAGACGCCTTTGGCTACAGCGCCAAGTCTATTGATCCGATGTGCAACCTGTTCGATATGGGAGATGATCCAATCGCCTACTGTGAGCACCGAATGATGCTGACTGAAGAGCTATGGCGGAATTCTCTTCCCGAATTCGAGAAACCGGGCGAGGGCTATCAGAAAGTGCTGCGGGCGTTCCAGACCGGGTGGCGTTCGTACTACGAATCGGCGCTGTACGCGTCCAAGTTCATCGGTGGCATCTATCATAACCGGCACCATGTCGGCGATCCGGGCGGGGAAATACCCTTTGAGCCGGTTCCCGCATCCGAGCAGCGGCGCGCTATGGCGTTTCTGCGTGACAAGATTTTCGCACCCGACGCCTTTGACCTTCCTGCCAACCTGCTCAATAAGCTTCAGCCGGAACGATTCCCTGACTTCAACTGGTCCGTCTTCTCTATGGCACAAATTGACTATCCCATCCATGCCCGTGTTCTGAGTGTGCAGAATATTGCATTGAACATGTTGTACAGTCCTTATGTTCTCGGTCGATTGGTTAACAATCAAGAACGATATGAGGAAGGGCAGGAACGGTATACGATGTATGACATGTTCACCGATGTGCGCCGAGCGATCTGGTCTGAGGTTGTTGCCCCGGAAAATGTAAACAGCTTCCGTCGTCAGTTGCAGTTGCTTCATCTCAACAGAATCATTGGTATCTACCTCAGCAGTTCCCCCAGCTATCCTTGCGATGCCCGTACCTTGGCGGCCAATGACCTCGATATTTTGGAAGGGACGATCAAAAAAGCCGTAAATTCTTCAGCCATCAATGGCATGATCCGCGCCCATTTCAAGGAAGTCCTGCGCCAAATCTCCGCTGCGAAGGGAGCCAAGCGTGATTTCACAGTTGTCGGGAAAGAGTGAACAGGCTTGATCAGGCTTTATGCTGTCTTATATTCAAGGCGGGAACTCGTATTCCCGCCTTAATTTTATGTCGCGAGGAGTCGAAACATGACGCAATATAGTTTAGAGCAGCTAACGAGGGGTATGAGAGAAACAACATTCAGATTGGTCGGGCTTGGCTGTTGCCGCGGGACTCGTAAAAATATTTGATGTAGTTCCAGGCGTCGATAGCTTTGTCGGCGTAAACAAACAGATTGATATCTTCCCTGTCAATGGTGCCCTCGTTGACCAGATAGTCAAAGTCAATCACCTTCCGCCAGTATTTCTCACCAAACAAAATAATCGGCAGCCGTTTCACAACTCCTGTCTGGACCAGGGTTAACGCCTCGAACAGCTCGTCCATCGTTCCATATCCGCCGGGAAACGCCACTAGCGCTTTTGCCCGCAGGAAGAAATGCATTTTTCTTAAGGCAAAGTAATGAAACTGCATGCAGAGCTTAGGCGAAATGTACGGATTCGGCTGTTGTTCCATGGGAATAGAAATATTCATTCCAATCGACTTAGCGCCAACGTCATAGGCTCCCCGATTGGCGGCTTCCATAATCCCTGGCCCGCCGCCGGTGACAATGACGTATTCATGGTCATCATTTAACTGGCACTCCGCTGACACCAGGCGGCCAAACTCCCGCGCCTCGTCGTAGAAATGGGATTTGGTTGCAATCGATTTGGCAATCCTCAATTGTTTCTTCAAAGAGGCGTCACCGGGCTTTCTTTTGAGCTTAGCTTCAAGCTTTTGTGCCCGGGCTTCCGCCTTCTTGGGTCCCAGGATTCTTGTCCCGCCAAAGACAACAATAGTCGAGCTGATCTTCTGCTTACGCAGAATAAGCTCTGGTTTTAAGAGCTCGAGTTGTAACCGTACTGGACGTAAATCGTCGGTGTCAATGAAATCGTCGTCGTGATAGGCAATCTTATATGCAGGTGTTTTTTTTAACCTCTTGACCATTAATTCGGTGTCATTATTCTTTTTTGGCATCGCTTTCCTGACTTAACCAGGTATCTAATAACCGGAAACTGTGCCTGCTACCTTATAAATAGATAAGTTGATCAAAGATGACCGCTTCCACACTTTGAACGTATACTTAACAGCGAAGATACCAGCCAATCTGTGCTCGTGCATAATTGTGCTGCAGCCGCACGGCACTTACCGGGCTACCTCCTCCGATACTGACTCTTTGAGAGGAACCCCATCCGGAACTCCTAAACAGATTCCCAGCGACTGAGCTGTTTTCACCAGCGGATGATCAGGAGTTACCAAGCGTTGCTTGCCGGCGACTTCCTTAATCGGGGTAGACCTTATTTCGTTTCCCTTCATAGCCACCATTTGGCCGTGCTCCTCACGCGCCACCATATGAACTGCTTCGGCCCCAAGCCTAGTGGCCAGAATGCGGTCGAATGCTGTCGGTGAACCGCCTCTCAGGAGGTGTCCCAAAATCGTCACCCGACACTCAATGTTAGTGAGGTCCTCCACCTGGGAGGCAATCTGGTGGGAAATTCCACCCAATCGAACGGGATCCGGAGAACCCTTGACAGTCCGACTTACAACCTGCTTTCCGCCAATCGGTTTAGCTCCTTCACCGACCACCACGATGGAGAAGTTCTTGCCCAGGGCATTTCTGGTTTTGACCGCGTCGCACACCGCATCGATATCGTAGGGAAACTCCGGTATCAGGATAATGTCACCCCCGCCGGCGAGACCGGAAAGCAAGGCCAGCCACCCGGCATACCGTCCCATTACCTCGATAATCATAACCCGATGGTGCGATTGGGCGGTGGTGTGAATTTTGTCAACCGCTTCTGTCGCAGTGGCTAAGGCGGAATCGAATCCGAACGTGACATCTGTCCCCACCAGATCATTGTCGATCGTTTTGGGTATTCCCACAACCGGCAGACCTTTGTCAATCATTCCCGCCGAAGCTGCCATGGTACCGTCACCGCCGATGGCAATCAGAGCATCTAAACCAAGAGATTCAAAATTGCGAAGACCCTGGCTGGAGCGGTCGAGGTAGACGTAATCATCGCCCTCGAGGACAGGGTAATGAGAAGGATTCGCCCGGTTGGAAGTTCCGAGGATAGTGCCCCCCTGTGCCAGTATGCCAGAGACGTCCTTTGTGTTAAGTTCACGGTAGCGGTTTTCGATCAATCCCTCGTAGCCGTCGAGAAAACCAATGACTTCCAGATTGTAATCGTTATCGGCTGTTTTGACGATAGCCCTCAGAACGGCATTCAGGCCGGGGCAATCACCCCCGCCGGTCAAAACGCCAATTCTCTTGATTGCTCTTGTCATACTCTAACTAACAAACTAAGTTACTCTACAATATCTTCCAGTGATCAGTATTTATAGATCAAGATAGACTTGATATCTATTATCGACAAGTATTAACTAATGGTTACCGAATTTTCGTTGGTACAAAAATGCGTGATCTTCTTGACTTCTCACGCAGAAGTGTTGTAAAATAATCTTGTGAATCTGGCGATAAACTAATAGATCACTTAAGTTAGAGACTTGAAAAAGGCGAGGGAGTATAAATGCGTGTAAAACAGTTCTTGGTACTGCCAAAATTACCCGAACGAATACTCACTCTTCAGGAACTGTCTCGAAACCTCTGGTATTCCTGGAATTGGGAACTGGTTAAGCTGTTCATTCGGCTCGATCCTGAAATGTGGGAGGCGTGTTACCAGAACCCCGTAGAAATGCTCTCTAAGCTCCCTCAAGAGACTTTACAACGGGCGGCTGATGATGACGGGTTCGTGGCCAATCTTGACCGCGTGTATGGCAAGTACCGCGACTATTTGAGCCGCAAAAAGTGGTTTCACTACAAATATCGCGAATTCGAAAACAAACCTATAGCCTATTTCTCGCTCGAATTCGGGCTGGACACAGGACTTCCGGTCTACTCCGGCGGTCTGGGTGTATTGTCAGGTGACACTCTGAAATCTGCCTCCGACCTTGGTCTGCCTCAGGTAGCAGTAGGCTTGTTATATCGCTATGGTTACTTCCGTCAATTCCTCTCCAGCGATGGCTGGCAGCAAGAACGGTACGAAGAGAATGACTGGTATCACATGCCGGTCCAATTGGTCAAAAATGACCGTGACGAACCGGTGAGGGTCTCAGTCTTAATTGACGGCACACCGGTGCAGATTCAGATATGGAAAGTGAGCGTTGGGCTGACGCCCTTGTATCTGCTCGATACGAATATTCCAGAAAACTCCTCGAAATGTCGCGATATAACCTCGGTCTTGTACGGGGGCGACAAAGACATGCGCATCAGGCAGGAAATCATTTTAGGGATTGGGGGTGTCAGAGCCCTCAGGATAGTCGGTATTGAACCGGCCATTTACCATATGAACGAGGGACATTCCTGGTTTTTATCTCTGGAGCGGATCAGGTTCTTGATTCAAGAAAAAGGCCTCACCTTCCAGCAGGCGTCTCAGTACCTATGGTCAACCACCATATTCACCACCCATACACCTGTACCAGCCGGGAATGAGAGATTCGACCCGGTTTTGGTCCACCGCTACCTTGGAGAGTTTGTATCGCAGCTCGGTTTGAGCTGGAAAGACTTCCTGGCGCTGGGGCGGGTGATTCCGGAAGATGAGACGGAGTCATTTTGTATGACGGTGGCCGCTCTGAAGTTGTCCGCCTTTGCTGACGGCGTGTCAAAGCTTCATGGAGGTGTTTCACGGAAAATGTGGCACAACATCTGGCCTAACCTTCCTCAAAACGAAGTACCGATTATAGCCATCACCAACGGTGTCCATCCCTCGTCATGGGTTTCCCACGATATGAGCGAACTTTACGAGTCATATTTCGGCCCTCGCTATGTGGAGCGGCCGGGAGCACCCGAGGTCTGGCAGCGAGTGTATAAAATTCCCGATGCTGAGCTTTGGCGCATCCACAACAGGAGACGGGAGCGACTTGTATTTTTTGCCCGCAAGAGATTGAAACAACAGCTTACCCGACGGGGCGCTTCTCAATTCCAAGTACAGCAAGCGGAACAAATTCTTGATCCGCAAATACTGACTATCGGCTTTGCCCGTCGGTTTTCTACATACAAGCGAGGTAACCTCATCTTTTCCGATATCGATCGGCTGGATAAGATCATCAACAGCCAAGAACATCCGGTGCAGATCATCATCTCCGGCAAGGCCCACCCGTTAGACAGCCCCGGCAAAGATATCATTAAGCAGATAGTCAACTATGCATCTGTGGAGCGATTCCGCAACCGCATTATCTTCCTTGAAGATTACGACATCAATGTTGCTCGTTATCTTGTTCAGGGGGCCGATGTCTGGCTTAACAATCCCCGCCGTCCTCAAGAAGCGTCGGGAACTTCCGGAATGAAGGCTGTCCTGAACGGCGCGTTGCACTTTTCGATCCTCGACGGATGGTGGGCAGAAGGTTATGATGACACCACTGGTTTTAAGATCGGGAACGGCGAAGAATATGACAATGTTGAGGTCCAGGATCACCTGGAATCAGAAATGTTGTATAATGTCTTGGAGCGAGAAATCATTCCCCTCTTTTATGACCGCAGCGAAATAGGCCTGCCAACTAAATGGATAGCCAAGATGAAAGCGAGCATCCATATGGCTGGTGAACGCTTCTCGGCCCAGTGGATGTTAATGAACTACACCAATCAGTTTTACATTCCTGCTATACAGTCAAGCATCAAAATGCAGGCTAATAATTATGAGCTCACCAAGCAGGTAACTGCCTGGCTTGAGCGCATGAACCAGAGCTGGGATCAGATTGAGATAAAAGATGTTGAAGTGCCGGAGATAGGCCCCACGCTGTTCGTGGGACAGAAGTTCCCGATCAGTATTAAGGTCTTCCTGGGAAATATCACCCCGGATGACGTTCGGGTGGAGGTAGTCTCAGGACGGCTTAGCTCTCAAGAACAAATACTTGACTATACTTTAGAAGCGGCTGTCTTGGCAGCAGCCCTCCCTCAAGAGGGACCCTCTAACAACAGCACCTACACTTTCACAGGCGAAGTAATCTGTCGCAAGTCCGGACGATTCGGCATTACGGCTCGTATTGTGCCTAAAAACGAAAACCTGCCGCACACGTTAAAACCCAAGCTCATCAGGTGGTGGTAAGCGAGTACGAGAGCCCCGTTTGTACAATTTCCATTTTGCCTTTCTCATTTGAAAACGGAGGTATCTTCCTCTTTCGTTCCTATACCAAGTTTACTCCCTTTGCTCATACTTTCACTGGAAAATCCCCTATATATGTTCGCAAGAGGATGTTTTTCTACTTTTTTAGTCAACTTTGGCATTGACCTTACGACTAATTTCTTGACATTAACCCGGTCCTCAACGTTATTCGCAAGCAAATAGGATCAAACACCAAAACTATGGAGAAATCAATGAAACAGAGTGTCACGCACTGGCTCATCCTGCCGATCTGTTTAGCCTTGCTTTTCGTGACGGCTGTTTCCGGTTTTGATTTTTCAAAGCTGGAGGAGTCGGTAACGGAGTTCACGCTGGAGAATGGCCTCAAGATCATTGTCATGGAACGGCATGAAGCGCCGGTCATTTCATTCGTTACCTGGGCCAATGTAGGCGCCGTGGACGACCCCAAAGGGTACACTGGTTTGTCTCACATGTTTGAGCACATGGCTTTCAAGGGTACGACCACTTTGGGTACGAAAGATATTGAAAATGAGTTGGAACTGATTGCGGTAGAGGACTCGGTCTTTCTGGAACTCAGAGCGGAGAGAAAAAAGGGGCGGCTTGCCGATTCCGTCAAAATTGAGGCTTTAGAGGCTTCTTATGACAAGGCCCGTGACGCCTCGTACGAATACGTTGTCCCCAACGAACTTGGGAATGTCGTCGAGCGGGAAGGCGGTATAGGCCTTAATGCCGGCACTGGGTATGATTTCACGGTGTATATGATGAACTTCCCGTCAAACCGGCTCGAACTGTGGATGGCCTTGGAGTCAGAGCGTTTCCTCAACCCCATACTGCGTGAAATGTACAAGGAGCGGGATGTTGTGGCTGAGGAACGGCGGATGAGGACCGACTCAAATCCATTCGGGCGGCTGTTTGAGGAGTTTCTGGCTGTTGCTTTCAAAGCCCATCCATACGGTATTCCCGTAATTGGGCACATGTCCGATATCCAAAACTATTCCCGTCCAGCTGCTCAGGCACAGTTCGAGAATTATTATAGCCCCTCAAACTTGACTGTCGCTATCGTCGGCGATGTCAAACCAAAGGACGTGAAAAAACTTGCTGAAAAATACTGGGGGCGTATTCCCTATCGACCGGCTCCGGAGCGCATCGCGACGGTTGAGCCGGAACAACTTGGCGAGCGCCGGGTGGTACTCGAAGATCCGTCGCAGCCTATTTATCTCGTCGGCTGGCATATTCCTGAGGGTACCCATCCTGACCGACCGACGCTTGATGCCCTTGTCGACTACCTTGGGCAGGGCCGCACCTCTCTTCTGTATAAGAACCTGGTGAAGGAAAAGAAAATTGCTATGAATGTGGCGGCCTTTGCCGGCTTCCCGGGTGACAAGTATCCGACGATGATGGGTGCTTTTGCCATGGCATCAACCGGCCATACCAACGAAGAGTGTGAAACTGAGATATTCAAGGAAGTCGAAAAGCTCAAAGATGAGCTGATTGATGAAGCAGAGGTGACCAAAATCAAAGCCCGGGCCAAGGCATCCCTGATAAACCAGTTGGATAGTAACCAGGGACTTGCATTCCAGTTGACCGGTTATCAGGTCTTTTGGGGTGATTGGCGGGAGCTGTTTAGAGAGCTTGACCGGATAAACGCGGTCACTGCTGATGATATACAACGCGTAGCCAAGAAATACCTTACAAAGAAAAACCGGGTTGTGGGTATGATCAACACAGAAGAAAGCTAAGCCGGGGAGAAAAGAACAATGCGAAAAAACATAGCATTAATGATGTTTTTAACCCTGCTGTTGGCGCTGGCAGCGTTGAGCGCCAATGCGCAGGATGTAGACAAGCTGAAGTTTCCCAAACTAAGCAAACTTGAAGTTCCCGAGGTCGAAAGAGTCACGCTGGATAATGGCATACGTCTCTATTTGCTCGAAGATAAAAGCCTGCCGTTATTCGATGTCTCCGTACGGGTGAATTGCGGTTCTTATTTGGAGTCGGGGGACAAGATAGGACTGGCCTCAATCTGTGGCACAGTCATGCGCACCGGTGGAACCGCCAAATGGACTGGCGATGAAATCGATGAACTATTAGAAGGTGTCGGCGCTTCGGTGGAAACCTACATTAGCACTGTATCCGGTGGTGCTAGGGTGAATATCCTGAACGAATACACTGACCTTGGGCTTGAGGTGCTGTCTGAGGTCCTCCGTCGTCCCGTCTTCGAAGAGGACAAAATCGAGCTGGCCAAAGTGCAGGAGCGCTCAGCCATTGCTCGCCGCAATGATGATCCCCAGCAGATTTGTTTCCGCGAGTACAGGAAGATCATCTACGGAGCCAACTCGCCGTATGCCCGCCACAGCGAATATGCAACCATCAACTCCATAACCCGTGATGACCTTGTTGCTTTCCACCAGGCATACTTTCACCCGCAGAACGTTCAGTTAGCTATCTGGGGCGACTTTGATAAAGAGATACTACTACCCAAGATCGAGAATTACTTCGGAGATTGGGAGAGAGCTGGTGAACCGGTGCCGAAGCCGCCGGAAGTCGACTACAAGTTTAAAAGCCAAGTGTACTACATAGAGAAAACTGATGTTAATCAGTCAAATATCGTGATGGGGCACATTGGAGGTTTCCTGACCGATGAAGACTATGCTGACCGTATCGTCATGAACAATGTTCTCGGGGGCTCGTTCGGCAGCCGTTTGTTCAACTCTGTCCGCTCTCGTGAGGGGTTGGCATACGCAGTTTTCGGAGTTTACACGGCCAACATTGTCTACCCAGGTGTGTTTTACAACTATGCCTCCACCAAATCTGAGTCAACAGTCAAGACTATTCAAGAGGTGATTAAGGAAATCAAGCGGATGCAGATCGACCCTCCCGACGAAAACGAAATGCGTATGGGCAAGGACGGGTATTTGAACTCCTTTGTCTTCAAATTCGACACCAAGGCGGAGGTGGTCAACCGTTTGATGTATTATGAATTCTATGGTCTGCCGGAGGATTTTCTCTTTCAGGAAAAGGAAAATGTCGAAAAGGTGACGCCTGATGATGTTATTGCAGCGTCAACGAAGAATCTCCACCCCGACGCCCTACAGATCCTTGTAGTTGGTAAAGGCGAAGATTTTAGCACGCCGCTTGAGCAGTTGGGGTTGGGACCAGTGGAGACAATCGATATCACAATACCATCGGGGGAGGAGAAAAAAGAGCTCGCTATAACTCCGGAAAATCTGAAAAAGGGCAAAGAAATCCTGCTGAAAGGGGTAGAAGCTCACGGCGGCGTGGAGAGTTTTAAGAAGATCAACTCCGTCTCCCGGAAAGGCACGATTCTTTTCTCCATGGGCGGGCAGGAGATTCCCGTCTCGGTGGAGTCAATCGAAGTTTTCGCAGACAAGAGCAGGTCGGTTATGAACTTCATGGGGCAAACGGTATATCAGATCAGAAACGGAAAGACCGGTTGGAAAACAGATCAGAAGACGATGCAGTTGACCGCCATGACAGATGACGATATTGCCAGCGAAGAGAAAGAATGGGCCCGCAACACCATTCATATCTTTCAAACCTCTGACGACCCCTACTACAAGGCTGTCTATGACAGCACACGTGAGGTCAATGGAACGCCGGTGGAATTCGTGGCCGTAGTGGGAGAAGATGGCCAGATGATATGTCGATTGGCTTTCAACAGCCAGAATTACGAACTAGTAGGCAAGTCATATCACGAGGAAACACCTCTCGGTGCAGGAATGATCGAGGATGCGCTTTCCAACTTCTCTGTAGTCAGTGGTGTCAAACTTCCCATGACAACGGTCAGGACTTTGAACGATCAGAAGCTACAGCAGGTGGACATCTCTGAATTCATCATCAACGGTGAGATTCCTCCGGATGCCTTCGAGAAACCGGAATAGGTAGTGTGGCTGAAATCGAAATTCCTCAAAAAGCCGGCCGCTCAGGCCGGCTTTTTTGACGTCTTATATCAAATTGTATTCAAATGGACGTTGACGATCCTATGCTCGACAAGTAGTACAACCCACCGAAGGCGGGCCTAGTGAAGGTATGAAGCCACATGGCTTAGAACAACTGATAGACGATATTATGCGTATGATTGCAACTTGGTACGAGTGTTATTATTTAGATGTTACAACTTTTTTCGTTCTTCCTCGATTATTTGCGCCAGAATTTTGGAGACCGGGATGGATCCCTCTCGCATCTCCTTCATCTGCGGAAAAAAAATGACATCTCGAATGGAATGTTGATTGGTCAGCAACATGACCAGACGGTCGATGCCTAAGCCTAATCCGGCGGTGGGTGGCATGCCATACGCCAGGGCGGTTATGAAGTCATCATCCAGCGGCTGGGCCTCTTCGTCCCCCGCTTCAAGTGCCTTTCCCTGCTGGAGAAACCGTTCGAGCTGATCAACCGGGTCATTGAGTTCACTGAAAGCATTGCCTATTTCCCCACCAGCAAAGTGAAGCTCAAACCGTTCCGTAACACGGTCGTTTCTACGATGCTTTTTAGCCAGGGGTGAAATTTCAACCGGGAAGTCAGCGATGAATGTCGGCTGAATCAGGTTCGGTTCAACTTTTACTTCCCACGCGGACTCGACTACTTTCCCCCAGTTGATGAGTTTCTCTTGTTCGTCCACACCCAGTTCTATGGCTGCCGTTTTAGCTTCCTCAAAGGACATCTCTGAGAAATTAATGCCCGTTTGCTGTTGAATGGAGTCAAGCATGGTCACCCACTGGAAGCGTGGCTCAAAATCTATCTCATATTCACCGTAAGTAATCTTATAACTACCATGAAGCCGGTGGACGACATACCTCACAAGCTCTTCAACCAGCGCTGCCATGTCATGATAGTCAGCATAGGCCCAGTACAGTTCAACCATTGTGAACTCAGGGTTGTGCCAGCGATCCAAGCCTTCGTTGCGGAAATCCTTGCATAGCTCCCAGACTTTATCATACCCACCCACAATCAGGCGCTTCAGATATAACTCGTCAGCAATGCGTAGGTACATCGGCATATCAAGCTTGCTGTGGTGGGTCTTGAACGGGCGGGCATTACCGCCGCCATATAGGGGTTGTAAGATCGGCGTCTCCACCTCGAGGAAATCATGATTGTTCAAAAATTCTCGAATGGATTGGATGATCTTCGTTCGCTTGACAAATATCTCCTTCACCTCCGGGTTGGCTATCAGATCAGCGTAGCGGCGGCGATAGCGGATCTCCACATCCGTCAGGCCCGAATGCTTGTCTGGAAGAGGATGAAGCGCCTTGCTGAGCAGCTCGAAGGAGGTTACGTTCAACGTCCGCTCGCCCATTTTAGTCACGAACAGCGTTCCCTCACAGCCGATGATGTCGCCGAGGTCAATGACGTTAAATAAGTCAAACTGTTCTTTACCGACGTTGTCCAGCTTGACGTAAACTTGAATGCGGTCGGAACTGTCACGAAGATCGGCAAAGAAAACTTTCCCCATCTTCCGTTTCAAAATGACCCGTCCGGCCAAGCGGATTGCTGCTTTTTGTTCGACAAGCCGGTCAAATTCATCGAGGGCTTTTTTTATAAGGCGATTCCGTTCATAGCGATAGGGGTAAGGGTTGATTCCTTGCATGGTTAACCGGATCACTTTTTCACGACGAATCTTCGCCAGTTCCGCGAGAGGAATCTGAATCTGAGCGTCAGACGGTATGTCTACTTTTTCATGTTTGGTCTTTTTGCTGTGCTCCGTCATTTTCAGACAACCTCAGTATGGACTCTCCTCACTGCGCCATGGGGAATCTTGGGTTCGGTTTGTTTTTTTTATGTTTACTTACTTTCGCGTGACAATCTCTCATCAAACGCCTTCTTGACTGGAGGGGGAACTAGACCGGACACATCTCCACCGTGCCGGGCGACATCCTTGACAATAGTCGAGGAGAGGTAAACCCAGGACAGTGACGGCATTAAGAAGACGGTTTCCACTTGTCGGACCAGCTTGCGGTTCATCAACGCCATTTGAAATTCAAATTCGAAATCAGACACGGCGCGTAGCCCCCGTATTATAGCGGAGGCTTTTGTCTCTATCGCTAGATTCGCCAGCAGTCCCTCAAAGCCGATGACCTTTACTTGCTTTTGGTAAGGTTTCTTCTCAATTGATTGCTCGATCAAACGGATGCGCTCTTCAAATCCAAAGAAAGGACTCTTAACGGTATTCATCGCTACCGCTACCACCAGTTCGTCAAAAACGTGACAGGCCCTTTCAATAAGAGAAAGATGTCCGTTGGTGATTGGATCGAAGGTGCCTGGGTATACTGCCTTGTTCATCTTACCTTCCGTTGCCGAGATAAACCCACGTCACGAGAAACTGTGGATGTCTCGCTCGTTTCAAAGTTGAACCAATAATAAGTTCGAATTTAACTCATGGCAAGATTAATTAGCCGTAAGTCCCAAGGAGACAAGGTAGTTTTCGAGTGGGATATCTGAAGCGGTTGGGTCAGTAAAAAGACGAGTATCAATCTTTGGAGTTGTAACGACCGAGAAATATCGTTCAAGCGCCGTCCTGATTCCGGCCTTGTCGCTGCCACCGGAGACAAACAGAGCTGAGAGAGGTTCGGTAACTCCGTCTCCATGAATGGATGTCAGCTTGTAGTTGACAATTGTCATAAAATCGACCGCTATCTTCTTCAGACCTTGTGTGCTGCTCCAGTCAAGCCGGTCCGTGGGCAGGTAGGCCAAACCTACTATATTTCCCTCATGGATAAAACAAATAGAAACAATGTCGTCACTGAAATCGGCCAGACAGATGAACTTTCCTTCCTCAGGATGGCAGAAGTTAAGATAGCCTTTTGCCAGTGCTACTGCTCGCATTCGGTACTTCGGGGATGAGACCGGCGATTCTGCTTCAGAAAACAGGAGGCTGGATAATTGCTCTAAGTTTTGTCGGCGAGTTATCAGACCGAGATAACGGTTCTTGTTCCCGGTGTACACAGTATCAAAGCAGAACTCTTCTGGCCCGTCAAGCATCAACACTGACAGCTCGAATTGAGTTTGAAGGTTTACGTCCCAGCTACCGGTTCGGTTGAGGTGAAGGTTCTTAACGATGACTTCGTTGTCTGGCACGGATAGGATTATTTCCGCATCATCAAGCCAGTGGTACTCCGCCAGATGGGGCTTTTCAAGCCTGACCAAGGCTGTTACATGCGGCCCGGAGCCACGCTGCTGAACTTTTACCGCATAGTAGAAACCGCAGAGATAATCGATACCGACTGTGCACTTGTCTGAAGTCATCGACGCTTTATCTTCAAGTACGGCCGCAGCCGTTCATATAACTTTGGCCCGATCCCTTTGACCTCAGTGATGTCAACCTCCCTTTCAAACCGCTTGTGTTGGCGGTACTCTACAATGCGATCGGCTAACACCGGGCCGATTCCCGGCAGCAATTCCAGGGAATCAGCCGGGGACGTGTTGGGGTCCAAAACAAAAATACCGGTAAATACTTGCTCATCTTCTCCAATAAAAACTTTCAGAGGCGGGGAGTCCTCTGTGGGATAGGCATAGGAGCGGATAAAAAGATACCCTCCCATTACTACAGCAGCAGCGCTGAGGACCGCAAGAAATCTTAATTGAGCCGGGCTGAAATCAAAAAAACGATTCATCTAACCGCCTTGCAACTGTCAAATCAACGCAAGTATACACTGACCCACCCAAGAAATCAACATAGCTAAGGAGTTTCTTGGTTCCCGGATGAAGAACACAAACCCCACCTTTCCCAGCGAAGCTAAGCAATCTCGTGCTTATATATTTTAACAGGTTGGAGGGTGATTAGGGGCAGTCTCATAAGTTGTCCGTTCTGTCGGTTCTTGCCCGCCATCGGCAGCTGTGAACCGTCAGTTAGGCAAATCTGTTGTGCCTTTGATACTTGCAGAACTGCCGTCAGGTCACACCGCCGACTCCGTCGGCACCAAGACCTGACGGAACTACCTTTTGGGACAGCCTCATTAGGTCTATTGAATCGTTTTATTACGACATTTCCGTCAAGTATTGTTTCATCAAAAAAGCTCTGCTCTCACTTGACAGCTAAGAGAGGAAATTATATATAAACAAGAAAGGTGCAGGAAATATCCTGCCCGATTCTTGTTACCCATTCATTTTTGCGGAAAGGATTTGCAATGGATAAGTTTTGTTTGTCGTGCGCGGCCTCGCTTAACGTGCCTGACTTCAAAGGGCCCGCGGAAAACTACTGCAAGTATTGCACCGACAAGGCGGGAAATCTAAAGTCTAAAGATGCCGTTCAGCAGGGCATTGCTGAGTGGTTCAAAAGCTGGCAGCCGGAACTTGATGACCAGAAGGCACTGGTACGCGCTGCTGACTATATGAAAGCGATGCCCGCCTGGGCAAAAGAATAGAGTGAGGCTCGAAAACACCTTTGCGCCAACTACGATATCTCCTTGACTGCGTAAAGAATCCCGTAAGTCCAGCGACTTACGGGATTGAGCTTACATGCGGAAGGCGGGATTTGAACCCGCACGAGTTGCCTCACTACCCCCTCAAGATAGCGTGTCTACCTATTCCACCACTTCCGCAAATTATCATTCAGAGTAATTAGTTGTTACCTTTCCATATAGGGTAAGCCTGATATCATTCTGTAGAGTAGGAGTCCCCGACTCCTGTCCGTCTATGGCAGACCGGCAGATCTCTCCGAGACCTGCCAGTCCGCACAAACTTGCTACTTGCCTGCGGACTCAGTTGGTTGCGCCTGAGAACCTTCATCAGGTAGTACCCGAATATCCAGAAGAGAATCTGCCGAAGGAACCGCCTGCTGCTGTTGTTGTTGCTGCCGTTGCAGCATCTTTTCACGTTCTTTCTGCGCTTCTTTGGTGACCACCGACTTTGCGGGGGTACTACTGCTGGTGGTTCTGGTGCGAGTGGTGGAGGACATGTATGCCAGAGCGGCGCAGTTGAGCATAAACAACACTGCCAGCACGGTGGTTGCCTTGGACAGAAAAGATGCCGCCCCGCGCCCACCAAAGACTGCACCCGAAATACTACCGCCGAAAGCCGTACCGGCAAGCCCTTCTCCTTTACTGGACTGCATTAACACGACCAGAATCAGAGAGATACTAACTAATACATGGAATATTACCCAAGCAGCAAACAAAAGTCATACCTCCATTTATACTGCGTTGATTATTTGACTAAATTCAGCCGCCTTCAATGATGCTCCCCCGACCAGGGCGCCATCAATGTCAGGCTGGCTCAACAAACCTACCGCATTATCCGGTTTTACCGATCCGCCATACAATATGGGAAGTGTCTGAGCGACCTCTTTATCAACCGTGGCCACTTTTTCCCTTATGAACCTGTGAACCGTCTGAGCCATTTCGGGGGTAGCCGTTTTTCCCGTCCCGATTGCCCAGACCGGTTCGTAAGCTATTACCGTTTTAGCAATCAAATCGGACGACAAGCCCACCAATGCACCATCAACCTGTTGACTTACCACCTGTTCGGTCTGTCCTTTCTCGCTGTGCTGAAGGGTCTCGCCAACGCAGATGATTGGTATCAAACCCGCCGCATGAGCTGTCATCGCTTTAGCGTTTACCAACCGGTCGTTTTCGGCATGGTATCGCCGTCTTTCCGAGTGCCCTAAAATAACATATTGGACCCCCAGCGTCAAGAGCATGTCCGCCGCCACTTCCCCCGTATAAGCTCCCCTCTGATACTCTGACATATCCTGAGCTCCGAGAGCTATCTGGCTGCCTTGCAATAACTTGCCGGCCACATACAATGATGTAAACGGCGGGCAGATGACCACTGTTGCCTTTTCATTCTTGGAGCTGCCCTCCAAAAGGTCTTTAATGAGCCTTTCCGTCTCAGCAATGGTGCCGTTCATTTTCCAGTTGCCGGCAATGATCTTCTGGCGCATATCAGACGGCTTCAACCTTGGAAAGATTCGTCAGCGCTTCGACACCGGGCAGCCTTTTTCCCTCCAGAAACTCCAGCGAGGCTCCTCCACCTGTTGATATATGGGTTAACCTATTTTCGAGACCGGCTTTAGCAACGGCCGCCGCTGAATCGCCACCTCCAACAACGGTAGTAGCTCCTTCGTCAGTCAGTTCACTTAGGACCCTGGCCACTGCGAAGGTTCCTTCTGCAAACGGCTGGTGTTCAAACACACCCATGGGGCCATTCCAGACTATTGTCTGGGCATCGGCCAGAACCTGGGAAAAGAGTTTGATTGTAGCCGGACCGATATCAAGTCCCTTCAGGCCGTCCGGGATTTTGTCAATTGGAACAACCATCGTCTCAGCGCGATCAGAGATTTCCGAAGCTACTACCACATCGACGGGGAAGATGATCCTGGCTTGTGAATTCTCCGCTTGTTGGAGAATCTCCTTGGCCAGAGCTACTTTGTCTTCCTCCACTAATGAGTCGCCTACGGTGTAACCTTTGGCTCGTGAAAAAGTAAAGACCATGCCACCGCCGATAAGCAGCAGGTCGACTTTGTCGATAAGATTTAAGATGACATCGATTTTCCCTGATATCTTGGCGCCGCCTAAAATAGCGGCAAACGGCCGCCTGGGGTTTGACAACGCCTCACCCAGGTACTTTAGCTCCTTTTCCATCAATAAGCCGGCCACTGCCTGAGTGAAATGGCGGGTGACACCTTCCGTTGAGGCATGGGCACGGTGAACTGACCCGAAGGCGTCATTCACATATATGTCAGCCAGTTCGGCCAGCTTTCCGGCAAACTCGGGATCGTTTTTCTCCTCTTGGGGATGGAAACGTAGATTTTCCAACAGCAGACAGTCACCGTCGTTCATCTTTCCAACCAGATTGGCTGCCTCAGGACCAATACAATCCTCGGCAAACTTCACCTCGGTACTCAAGAGTTCTGAAAGACGCTTTGCCACCGGTCTCAACGAGAGCTCCGGGACAGGTTTCCCCTTAGGTCGGCCAAGGTGGGAGCAAGCGATAACCATGCCGTCATCGTTTAGAATCTTCTCTATAGTCGGCAGGGCGGCGCGTATGCGGCGATCGTCAGTGATGTGCTGCTGTGAGTCGAGCGGCACGTTGAAATCGACCCGCAAGAGAACCCTGCGACCACGGAAGTTTATATCGGAGACTGTAACTTTGTTCATACCATTTCCTATTACTTGAGTCTCTATAACATCATCAACATCATGTCCACCATACGACAGGAAAATCCCCATTCGTTATCATACCAACTAAACACTTTGGCCAGATTACCCTGGACTGACGTCATCCGACTATCGAGGATAGACCCATGTGGATTGCCAATGACGTCGCTTGAGACTATTGGATCTTCGCAGTACTCAAGGGCTTTGACCAGGGGTCCTTTAGCAGCCGCTTGCTTGAAAGCAGCGTTGATCTGCTCCGCGGTAACTTCTTTTTCCAAGACAGCAGTAAGATCAACGAGAGATCCGTTCGGTGTCGGTACACGGATTGCAACACCGTCCATTTTCCCTTTTAATTCGGGAATAACCTCGGAGATCGCCTTGGCTGCACCGGTTGTCGTTGGAATCATTGAAAGTGCCGCTGAGCGCGCCCGGCGAAGGTCAGTATGAGGGGAATCCATGAGACGCTGGTCCGCGGTGTAGGAGTGAATAGTAGTCATGAAGCCCTTGACAATGCCGAAGTTGTCCATCAGGACCTTGACCACCGGAGCCAGACAGTTAGTTGTGCAGGAACCGATGCAGATAACGTGGTGCTTGTCCTTGTCATACTTATCGGAGTTGATGCCGGGAATAAAAGTACCGTCGTGGCCTTTGGCCGGAGCCGAAATGAGGACTTTTTTCGCCCCCGCTTCGATATGCTTTTGGGCGTCTTCTTTCTTACGGAAAAGACCGGTGCATTCCAGCACAATGTCGGCCCCAAGTTCTTTCCAGGGCAGTTTGGCCGGATCCCGTTGGGCCATGATCGGTATTTTCTTACCGCTGACAACTAAGTTATTGTCCTCAGCACGCACTTCACCAGGGAATTGCCCGTGAATCGAGTCGTACTTCAATAGGTGAGCCAGTGTACCGGCGTCGGTAATATCGTTAATGCCGACAAATTTGATTTTTGTGTCCTGGGCTGCTTTGAACACCAGCCGCCCGATTCTTCCAAACCCGTTAATGCCTACTTTCACTTATGCCTCCATGCTATACCAGGGTTATCATTTCTTGGGTAAATAAAGGTATTTAACTCCGATTGTAAAGACAATTGCATCATAGTCGCGGATTGTTTGCAGCCCTTTTGAAAAATTAATCGGCATATATTTCACATTTGTTTCCAGGCCGACAGAGGTGCTAATCGGCCAGTCGATGCCACCCCCGAGGACATAGCTGAAATTCGTTCCCGACTGTTCATTGAGATTGAAGAAATATGGGTCACTGGAACGGGTAAACTCCACGCTCCGGTGGCCGTAGTAAATCCCACCGCCGGCGACAAGATAGGGATGCAATCGAGGGGTCAAAGAGAAAAAAGGATAGAGCTTCAACTGGAGTAGGATCGGATGAACCAGCACGTGCCCGATATTGGTGGCATTCCCTTCGATAAAGGTTACCGACCCTCTATTGACAATGCCCAAAGAGAGTTCCACCATGGCCGACGAGTGTAACCGATAGGCGAAGAATCCTTCAAAGTAGAAGTTAGCGTCATTGAAATTCGTTTCAAAAGTGCCTAAAGGGTCCTCTTGGGGAGGGCTGCCACCCTGGTTCTCCCAGACACCAAGGCGGATGCCGACCTGATGCATGCTGTCGAACACCAAATGCTTGTCGAGGTTGGCGTCCTCCGCCTGAATACTGCCCAGGCTCGCCAGGCCAATAATAATACACGCAAGTACCAATTGCTTACCCAAAGAAGACCTCGGCAATTTCGTAGAATTCCCGGTCAATCGTTTTGACCTCTTTCATTGCTTCCGTCAAGGGAGTAGCGACAATCTGCGTGCCGCGAAGTGCGACCATCTTGCCGAAATCTCCCTGGTGAACAAGATCGATGGCGTGAATCCCATAGCGTGTAGCCAGTACCCGGTCGAAAGCCGATGGGGTTCCTCCTCTTTGGATATGGCCGAGAATCACGGTACGACAGTCGTAGCCGGTTTTCTCGCGAATGGTTTCCGAGAGGACATGGGCAATACCGCCCAATTTGATGTGACCAAACTCATCCTTTTCATGATCGAACGTTACTACTTTTGCATTCCCACTCTCATTCTTGAGCGTGGCGCCTTCAGCCACAACAATGACTGAATACTGCTCGCCGCGGGCGTGGCGTTTGACTATCTTACTGATGACCTCTTCAGCGTCAATCGGGAACTCCGGCACCAGAATCACGTGGGCTCCACCGGCAATGCCGGCTTTGACGGCTATCCACCCGGAGTGGCGTCCCATCACTTCCACCACAATTACACGATTGTGTGATTCCGCGGTCGAACGGACTCTGTCAATAGCTTCGGTAGCACAGCTCACGGCGGTATCGTAGCCGAAAGTCTGGTCGGTACCAGAGACGTCATTATCAATTGTTTTGGGAATCCCAATCACCTTGACGCCTTCCTGGTAGAGCTTGTCAGCAACACTGAGTGTGTCTTCGCCCCCGACGGCGATGACGGCGTCGAGTTTATACTTCTCAACGTTCATTTTGATTGATGCTATGCCATCCCAGCGTTTGAATGGATTGGTACGGCTGGTCTTCAAAATGGTACCACCCAGATTCAATATGTTGACGACATCATCTATTAACAGAGGGGCAACTCTACCACCTTCTAAAAGCCCCTTCCAACCTTCGTAGATACCGTAGATATTATCTTGATAGTGTGAAATACCCTTATAGACAACAGCTCTGATAACGGCATTCAATCCTGGGCAGTCTCCGCCGCCGGTCAGCATTCCCACGTTCATATCTTTTCCACCTCACCTGAAACCATCTAGTAATAGCGCCCCAATATACCTATAGCCTCTTGACAGTCAACTTCCTTATATCATCCAAAGGGGTTACCCTCCTTTGGCTAGCGTCCTGTCGGTTTGAGCACTAATCTTACTTTCTTACTTATCGGTATCGTAGAAAATCAGTCTACTATTACCGTAGTCAAACAGGACCTTGAAATTTTCCATTATTAAGTTGCCTATGTTTCCAGCCAGTTGATCGGAGCCAGTCAACCCGGAAGATGAGTCAGGCAAAATCACCCGCAGCGATTGGATAAGAATATCCCCTATCTGGAAAGTGGCGGCAAAGGCAGTCTTGCCGGCCAGATCGCCACCGATTCCACTAAATGTACTGGGGTTGTCACGAATATCGTCAAGCTCTCTGTCTAGGTTGTGAAGTTTCACAAATCTGTGGTGTATTATCAGTCCGAAAGCATTACCGAGGTCAATGAGGAAATCCCCGGGGATGCCATTAAGCTCGCCACGCACAGTGGGAACCTGCATGGTGAGATGAAAACCCACCTCGACGCCACCCTCCGAAGGCTCAAAATGATTGGGATTGTAGACAACCAGCATGGATTCTTGATAGTTAATCATTACCGGGAAGCGGGAGATAAAATCATATCCCAAAAGACCCCCGAAATCTTCTCCGTCAATTCCTTTCCGCTCCAGCAGTGAAAGATCAAGGCTTCCAGCCATCTGATTGTAAAGAGTGAGCTGACCGATAGCTATTGAATCCGTCTTTACCATTTCCACATTCTCGAACCCGCTTATTCCGCGCGCCGGTAAGGTACCAACTACCGGCAGATTCAGCTCGTCAGCGACTGGTTTATGGTAAATGTTGGCCGATGCGCCTGAATCGAGAATAAACCAGACCTTTTTCCTGCCGTTGATCGTCACCAGCAGTTTAATATGGCCAGCTTTGTATTGAAACGGGATTTCCATCTGCTGCTTTCCTGTCGGAAAGTGGTAGTCAGTGATTTTGCCTGCAGGAATACTAAAGATAGATGTGTCGATTCGGGCATTTAGTTCGACCGTGTCAGCTTCGAATTCAGAAGAAAGTAGAATGCCTTCGGCGGTTGCTTTTGAATAGAAAGGAAACAAAATCCCTGAAATCTTCTTGTATTTGTCAATATATGTCAGAGTTTTGATGTTGTCCATGCGGCTGACCATGAGTTTTCTCAAGCCAGTTCGATAATCATAGTAAGCCAACACCGTGTCTGTGTTTAATGGGTAGAAGGCAACCTTGTGATAGGTTTGCCCATCCTTGACGGTTCTGCCCTGATATTCTCTGTCACCGCTCAATCGACCTGGCCAAAGGTAGGCAAACGATTCAAAGTATATGTTCTTCAGCATTTCCCGCTTCTCGAATCCTTCCAACTCGGATATTTTACCATTTTGATCTGTTTGCCAGGCAGTTTGACCGTCGTATGCTTGCACAAGGCTAAAATCTTCAAAGGTCACTTTAATATAAAACAAGGTAGGAGGTACGAAGTATTCCACAAATCGTCCCTGCTGACCATTCAAATTAACCGCTCCTTCGGCACGAAATGAGGTCAAGTGTTGTAGGCTGTCATAAGCTTCATGCCCACCGATCGATGCAATGAGAAGAGAGTCGAGATTGAAGGCGTATAAAGGGGTAGCTATAATTGTGAGGCACGCGAGTGTAAGAAGCTTCCTCATATTCATGACCAACACCTGTTATACATTATTAGTTCTAAAACACTCCTTTCGCTAAGTGAGGAAAAACCAATCCCGGTTAACTTCCTGCTTTGATCGAAGGGACAAGGGCAATGAGCGCCTCCCTCTGATACTAATGAAAAAGCCGGGCCGAATTGACCCGGCTTTTAGTGTTAGGGAATTAGTTATTGATATATTTACCCAAAATCTGTTGCATTCTGGAGGTCATCTTGGAGTTGGGGAACACCTCGGTTGCCCCTGCCGTTTTGGCTGCCTTCATCTGGTCTTTGAGAATGTGAGGCGAGTAACAAACAATCGGAATCTGTCTTGTGGCACCGTAGGAGCGAAGCTTGTTAATCAGGGACGGTGCCTCAATACCGTTGAGATTCAAGTCAATGATAATCAAATCCGGATTGAGCTCTTGGGCTTTAGAGAAGATGTCATCCGAACGAATTGCCTTGATTCCTTCAGCTTCCAGGCCATCAAGGATAGTCATCATCTTGGAGGTAAAGATCATGTTATTGGCGACAATTATCACTTTTTTGTTCATAGCTTCAAATCCATTTTTAATAAGTCATCCTTAAGGCATACACCTGCGCACGGATATAGTTCAAACATTTCATTCTAATATAAACAGTCGCTTCTTAAAAAGCAACCACTTGTTGTAAAAAAGCTCGTTCGCCACACTCACCAACCCTTATCACCTTGTGTCACAATAAAATGCAGTCGCTGCTTTATGTGAGCATCGCATGACATATCTTTTTTGTTGATTTGTTTGATACGGTTTACATTGAATATATTGAATTACAACAGCAGCCGTGATAGGCATTAATTACTGAAAATTGGCCGGAGGACAGCATACGTGTGGTGGGACATTTTCAATAGGAAACTGCCCAGGAACTTAGTACTTCTCTTACTGTCTTTTATCTTTTTCGGCGACCAGATTAATGTAGAAGCCAAAAAGAGTAGAACACCCAAGGAAATCAGCATTACATTCGATGAACTACCGGTCGCCTGGTCGTTTACTGAGGTCGATAGAGTGGCGCTCACCACCCGGATTCTCGAGACGTTAAAAAAACATAAGGTCAAAGCAGTCGGCTTCGTCGTGAGTGAGAACATCGGCAACAGCTTTGACCTGCTTGGTCAATGGTTGAATGCCGGGCATGTGCTCGGCAGTCTGACCTACTCACATCAAGACTTGAACGAAATCGGCGCTGAGCAGTTCATCAAAGACATTGCCTCTGGCAGCGAAGCGCTGGAACCGATGCTGACCGGTTTTGGGCAGAAAAAACGTTATTTCCGCTATCCGTTTCTTCATTATGGCGGCACGGTGGAAGACAAACGCCAGGTGAAGCTGTACCTTGATGAGCACGACATTATAGTTGCTCATGTTACGGTGGTTGTCGAGGACTATCTTTATAATCTGTCGCTGGAAAAGATTAGCAGGAGACCTGACTCAGCCAAGTATGACGCACTACGTTACGAGTACCTTAGTCACGTGCTTGATCAAGTCGAGCGGTGTGAGGAACTCGCCACACAGGTACTCGAACGTCCCTGCCGCCAGATTCTGCAGCTTAGGGCCAATCGACTGAACGCCCTGTTTCTTGACGCCCTGCTAACGGCCCTCGAAGACATGGGCTATAAGTTCGTTTCGCTTGACTATGCGATGAAGGATAAGCTGTACTCGGCTGATGAGGCCTACTATGGCCTGCGAGGTGTCGGCTACCTCGACATGATCAAACTCAGCAATCCCGATCTGCTCCCGGCAGAGTAGAATACTACTATCGCAGATAGGTCAACATATCACCAGTCTTGATGTAAAGTAGCGTAGAGTACAGATGATCTGGAGGGGGGATATATGCCCTACCCGGTCTTTGTTATTGCTGCTTTCGATAGGTTTCCGAAGTCGTTACGTCAAATAGTGATTCTGTAAGCAGCGCCAGCATATACGTTGGGTTATGAATTCCCTTTGAGCCATCGAGTTTATATAGAAGGTAGTTATATAAAGACTTTGCTTCCAAGCGGCTGATTTCGATACCAACGTTGAACTTGATTCCATCAGGGTCAGACCGAAGCAAAATACTCTCCGACTGAAAATGCCGGCGGAGTTGAACTGCTACTGTTTCTATGGAATCAATAATGCTATTGTCAGGGTAGAATTCGACAACGGCAGGAGGATTGCCGTCATGGCACCCCCCCACATTGCAATTAGCGACGTAAGGAGTTCCCATGTCGTCTTCGAGTCTGAAAGTATGCTCACCAAACAGGTACCCCTGCCCGGTTCCGTAGTGACAGGCGAGGCATCCGTTGTGGTTGGCAAAGGTGAGTGCACTGTGCGAGCTGGCTATCGTTGAGTCTATTCGGCGGTAACCACCGGTACCGTTCAACACATCCGCCTGGCAGCCGAAGTGTGGTCCCCAATCTGCAGTCAGAATCACCCCTGAGGAGTCTTGTGGGGACAGGACCGGTCGCCTGGCCTGGTGACAATGAGCGCACATGTTCGACTTGCCTATATCGTAGATAGAACTGTCCGCAAGCATAATCTCATCCGTATCTCCCCTAAGGGTGTCGATCGACCAACTGCCGTAGTTTCCCGTGTGAGGCATGTGACAGGTAAAACAGCCAATGACGGTAGGCATGGATGTCCCGGTCGTATCGCCACTCTTCAACCAGTCAATATATCCCTCGTTGGTATGGCATCTGGCACCACACTCGGCTACGTCAAAGGCTGAGTCATTCAGGTAGGCAAGAGAGAAAAGCAGGTCGGGCAAGGCATGTTTGGAATTCTCCCATTGCGCTTTGGGTAACAGTATCCGGTTATTGTTGTCGCTATGGCAGCGCAGACAGTCGTTAGCCAGAGTGCTGTCCCAGACTGTTTCATTATTCACCTCAGTTACCAGTTTGTCACAACCTGGGGAAAAGCTGAGGTAGATAAACATTAGGAGAGCCAGTAATGGCAAGGAGATAGTGCGGGTAGATCGGCTGAGCTCAATAGTCATGTATTAGGAATAAGATGGTCAAGGCCGTGTGTCAATTGTTAATTTCTCCTTTTGCCGGGGTTCAGAGTGAAAGCTGTCATCAAGGCTGGATTCTACCAGCATTTTTCTTCGAGTTTTTCCAAAACATTCAAGTCAGACGGGGGCTTTGACGAAAACCTTAAAAAGAACAAACCGCCATACGCGGGAGGTATTATGTCACTTTTAATTGAAGTACTCGAATGGCTTGATCCGTCCGGCGACGAGATGATCTACCGGATTCCCCAGCAGGGCTCAGCAGACATTAAGATGGGAGCCCAGTTGATTGTACGGGACAGCCAGATGGCTATTTTCTTCAAAGATGGTCATGCGGCGGATTCTTTTGCGACCGGCCGTCATACCCTGTCGACGTTAAACTTGCCAATTTTAACACGTATGTTGGCTTTTCCCTTTGGCTTCAACTCGCCGTTTCGGTCAGAGGTCTATTTTGTTAATTTGAAAGTGTTTACCGAGTTGAAGTGGGGTACTAAATATCCGGTAACTTTTCAGGATAGTAAACTGGGGCTGATTCGTTTACGCGGACACGGCGCCTTTACAATGAGGATAAACAAACCGACAGTCTTCTTGAACTCCATAGTAGGCCGACAAGCTCGTTACACTACCAGTGATATTCAAAGCTACCTGCGTGACGTGATTATCGCTCGCCTAAATGATCAGTTGGGAGAAAACTTGGATAGTATTCTTAATCTGCCTGCTATATATATGGAATTGGCTGGTCAGTTCAAGGAAAATGTGAAGGTTGAGTTTGAAAAATACGGCCTTGAGCTGGTTGATTTCTATATTTCATCGATCACACCTCCGGAGGAAGTCTCTAAAATGATTGACCAGCGTTCCGGGTTGGAAGCAGTCGGCGATCTGGACAAGTTTTTGAAATTTGAGATGGCTAAGGGGCTTGGTTCTTCTTCAGGGTCGGGCGCCGCTGGAGCCGGTATCGGCATGGCCGCCGGAGTCGGATTGATGATACCGGCCATGATGTCAAAAGTCTTTGCGCCGGAACAGACCGAACTCAGGCGCGAACCTGTCCCGACAGTGACCTGCCCAATCTGCCATACCGACACCCCGGAGCAATCCCGTTACTGTTATCGGTGCGGGCATCCAATGATCCCTCAGGCCTTCTGCCCATCATGTGGTAAGGAACTCCCCACCGAGGCCAATTTTTGCCTCTTCTGCGGCACCAAGCTCGATGCTAAGGTGAAATGCCCTCACTGTGGAGCGGAGTTGATCCCTGGCTCGAAGTTCTGCGGCGAGTGTGGCAAGCCAGTCAAGCAAGATGACGACAAGTCGAAATAAGAGAGGTTTTTTTATTGGGGTTACCTGTCCCGGGTGTGGGGGAGAGCTGGAACTGCAGGAGGATTTCTTTGTCCTCACCTGCTCGCACTGCGGGTCGGTGCTGCGGATAATCATACCTGACATGCCTCCGGTCTACCTGGTGGAAAGCAAGGTCTCCGAAAGAGAAGTCCGCTTTCACGCGGATCGGTTTTTGAAGCAGAACTTACTTCCGTTGACCGACTCAAGCGTTCAGATCAAAGCTGTCCTCTATCCATACTGGAAAGGAGATGCTGTTGTTTTAAAGAAACGCAACAAAGTGATCGAGCGGTTTGTCGCCGAGGATGACGACCGCTTCTCCGACGATGCTTCCTACAACGAGAGACGAACTGAGATTTCCCTCTCTCCATACTCAACCACTCTCCCTGCTGCGTGTCGATTTGAAGGGGTTCCTTATTCCCTTGGTCTGCGGACCGGATACCTCAAGGTTGTCGTTTTTTCGAGCGAAAATGTACCTGAGGCGTTTGATTCTCTCCCAGTGTCGGTTACATGGCCTGATGTCCTTGAAAAAATTAACAAGTCGGTTCAGAGCGTGGGTCGAATCGACACTGCCGACTTCGGAAAGAACAGAACCGAACTTTTTCATCCGGTCGGTTCACTAATTTATTTTCCATACTACATCATGGAGTCGTATGCCGGTGGACAGTTCCGACGGCTGATAATCGATGGCGTTACCGGACGGGTAACTGGCAATGTTAACCAACTATCGGTAGTCGATCAAGAGCCTACTACTGAAACACAGGATATCCGGTTCGGCAGGCTTGCAGTTGAGTTTCACCGCTGCCCAAACTGCGGAGAGGATCTGTCCGGCATGCAGTCTTTTGTTTATATCTGTGACAATTGTGGCGTGCTGACCATGCTTGAAAAACATTCCTTCGTTACTACTGAGGTTGAAGTTGTGGTGTCCCGTGAGAACGAGAGTAGCAAGTTGCTTCCCTTCTGGTCATTCAAGCTGTCAGGCAGGGATGCTGGGAAGGTTCAACGATTTATGGGCGGCATCCACGCTTCCGACCGACTGGTTGTTCCCGGCTTCAAGGTGACCAATTTTGAAGCTGCATACCGGCTGGCCAAGAGAATGTCTGCTGCCTTTCCCTCTCTGAGCATGAATCCTGTCGAAAAGTTCGGCGCTCGCTTCCTGCCGGTTACAGTAGGGCCATTAGAGGCGGAGACATTGAGCCGAGCCATTGTGTATCGTGAAGAAGTTACCAAGAACCCCCACTGTTCTCCCGGAGAGATTGAGCTTCAGGTGGAAGAAGCCCACCTCTTTTTTGCTCCTTTTCATCCGGAGCACTATTTCTATGTTGATTCAGTTGTCGGTGCGATCACTTTTGAAAAAAGTTTGATCGATTGATTCTTTTGGGAACAGTCGGGGGCCAGGACAGTTTAAGATCATAGAATGTTCCCAATGTGCATTAAATTACCTTGCTATTGTCGGAGGTGGTGAGTATTATCGATACGATATTGACTGGAAAAATGTCAGAATAGCATACTGGATTTTACAACTTTGACTACTGAGGCCGCACATCGTCGCCGGACAAGGGGTACTTACCCTAGTGTGTTCGGTTATTTTTTTGGGGGAGTCGCCTCTTTTAAGAACGTGGTTTTCACAGCGGCTATTATTGTGCTGTTGTCCACACCATCTATGGCTGAGCTGGCCAGTTTCTTTGATGAACCGGACACGGTTTTTGCCAGCAACACGGTCATTGGTATTATCGAGCACAATGGTGGGGTCTGGTTTGCTACCGGAGAGGGTCTTAATTTCTCCATGGACTCCGGCCGCACCTGGTTGTTGTACGACGCCTCCAATGGCTTAGTGAGTGATAACATTTCAGCCCTGTATTCCGTGAACGGACGGATTTGGGTCGCTACTAATGATACGGCTGATGACCTTTCCGTCTCTGACGGTTTATCCTATTCTGACGACAACGGTGATCACTGGATTCAAGTCGACTTTGAAGCATTTGGCGTTCCTTATGTCTGGGGTGCATATCGGACCATTTTTGACATTACCGGCCATGACGACGTTGACCGCGGCATGGACTGGCTGTTTTTCACAGCCTTTGCGGGTGGATTTGTGGCATCTCAGGATGGCGGTATGAACTGGCGAAGGATTTATTCGTCTGCCAGTGATTCAGCAAACTTCGTGAACACCTACAATGGTCAGGATACTCTCCGGGAACGCAACCGGTACTTTTCATGTATCGCCGACACATCGCATGGCGATTCGCTTTTTGTCTGGGCTGGAACAGCGGGAGGAGTATATCAATATGTCTACGCTGTACCTCGCGAAAAGCCCTTCTCAAAACGGATCAATAGAATTGCCTTTTGCAATCTATGCGATGACACTGTTGGTAGCTTTGTATTCTTCGCCGGTAATAATGGCGTCACCAGGGGAATCACCAGCGGCGCTCCTTTCATCTCCCGCTTCGAATCTGACGGGCTTCCCGGCCCGTATGTTTCGGCTCTGATAGATTTTAGCGGGAAGCTGTTTGTCGGCACGATGGCTGCTCAGGATGGAGCTTCCACTGGCCTGGCTGTTTCAACGGATCAAGGCGATACTTACATAGCACTCTCTTCCTTTACAGATGTGATTGGGCTGGACAAGAAAATCTCTGG